>Ga0214921_10001837_pt1 | contig 35581 bp, 32 predicted proteins | sample LL1505_MetaG_FD_177992 | JGI IMG/M metagenome (GOLD analysis project Ga0214921, IMG submission 177992) | Freshwater microbial communities from Lake Lanier, Atlanta, Georgia, United States - LL-1505 | ecosystem: Environmental > Aquatic > Freshwater > Lake | place: USA: Georgia | collected... | reverse complement strand
AGCTGGGGTCACCGAGGCAAATGGCACTGAAATGGCTGGGTCATAGTGCAAGATCCACTGCTGATCTTTCTGAATCAGCATGGGTCCATTGAGAAGCTCCCACTCGGCATCCGTGTGCTTGCCAAAGGGAGCGCAAATCGATTTGAGTTTATCCATCGCTACATCGCGATTCACATAAGAAAATGGTTTACCCACGTAGCTTGCTAACCGAATTAATGCCGCTGGCTCAATCCGCGGTCCGACATCATTCAGTAATAGTCGCTTGATGCCATTGCCAGGCATTGCCGCATACACCATACCAATTAAACCGCCCATCGAGGTTCCAAACCAATTGACTGAGTGAACACCTAATTTAGTGCTTAAGGTCTTCATATCGGTCACGTATTGCGGAACGGTATAGAACATCGGATTACTCAGAAAATCAGACTCACCACGGCCAACGATATCTGGACAAACTACAAAATGGCGATCGCATAAGGCCTCAGCCATTGCCCGAAAATCACTGCCACGTCGTGATAAGCCATGAACGCAATACAGCACACTCGGATTGCGAGGATCGCCCCAGCTATGAAAGGCCATGCGATGGGAGCCGGCAGGACTTGAACATTCCACATAATCGGTATGCCCATGATGATCCCGATTGAGTAACGCAGTATGCCGAGCCTGCTCTACACTAACTGGCGTTGGCTCCAGCTCTTGTTTGCCAGCCTCTTCGGGTTGTAATGTAATGTGATCAATACCGTACGACTCACGCAACATGGTGGTTAGGTTTGCAAGAATCCGAGGCCACTGTTTGAACTGTTTAATCTCAACGTGGGCGATCAATGCGGGATGACCAGGACTCATCTCCCAGACATGCAAATCGTGGATCGCCATCACTCCCTCAATACGGGATAAATCTTCACCAACTTTCACATAGTCAATGTGCAGCGGTACACCCTCCATCAAGAAGTGGTACGACTCTTTGAGGATGGCTGTGGTGGATTTGAGGATTAAGAGCGCTACAAAGATCGATAAGATGGGGTCGATCGGCATCCATCCCGTTAACTGAATCACAACCCCTGATACCAAAGCGGCGATCGATCCCAAGAGATCGCCCATGACGTGCACCAGTGCAGCACGGGTATTGACGCTCTTTTGATCGCGTGACAAGACCCAGGCAACAATGAGGTTCACCGCTAATCCGAGTGCGGCCACGATGGTCACGGTCATTCCTGATACTGGATGCGGATCCTGTATCCGACTCACGGCCTCAATCACAATCCAAATGACCAAACCTACCATCACAAGACTGTTAACAAAAGCAGCAAGTGCTTCGGCTCGACCAAAGCCAAAGGAATGCTTTGCTGATGGGGGGCGTCTGGCAATGTACTGCGCCAGAATGGCAAGGCCTAGTGCCGCAGAGTCGGTCACCATATGCCCAGCATCGGACATCAGTGCCAAGGAACCAGAAATCAGGCCTGCAAAGAACTCAACAAACGCAAAGCCTAAGGTAAAGAACATCGCAATCCATAGTAAGGATTGCTTGCGATCCGCTATCGCGTGGGCATGACTCGCATCCCCGCGTTTGTGAGCATGTAAATGTTCGGTCTTCAATGCACCGTACTAGTATCGATGGGAGCACCCGTCTTTGACTGAATTTCTTCCTTGGTCACGCCTGGCGCCAATTCCACTAACCTCAATCCTTTAGGCGTAATATCGAGTACACCCAAATCAGTGATGATGCGGTTAATCACTCCTAGTCCGGTTAATGGGAGAGTGCACTTTGGCAGAATTTTGATTTCTTCCGTGCCATCTTTTTTCTTGGCGACGTGCTCCATCAGCACCACGACATGCTTGACGCCGGCAACCAAGTCCATCGCGCCACCCATGCCCTTCACCATTTTTCCAGGGATCATCCAGTTGGCTAAATCACCGTGCTCACTCACCTGCATTGCGCCCAAGATCGCAATATTGATCTTGCCACCCCGAATCATCCCAAATGAATCAGCGGATGAAAAAATGGCTGATCCTGGTAAGGTCGTGACGGTTTGTTTACCCGCGTTAATCATGTCGGCATCGACTTGTGCTTCGGTAGGAAAAGGACCAATCCCTAACAAACCGTTCTCAGACTGGAGCCAAACCTCCATTCCCTTAGGAACATGGTTGGCGACCAAGGTGGGCATCCCAATTCCTAAATTAACGTAGTCACCGTCGTGTAATTCTTTTGCAGCACGGGCTGCCATTTCATCGCGATTCCAAGGCATTGCAATTTCCTCTGTTTAATCTTTTCAAGTGAATGGTTACTGTGAGAGTGTGCGTTGCTCGATCCGTTTTTCAGGATGGGGATTGAGCACAATCCGATGGGCATAAATACCAGGGGTATGAATTTGATCCGGGATAAGCTCTCCGTTCTCCACAATCTCTTCAACTTCCACCACGGTGATTTTTCCTGCCATCGCCACCACTGGATTAAAGTTACGGGCGGTTAAGCGATATAGCAAATTACCTGCCTTGTCGGCTTTCCATGCTTTGACGAGCGAGACATCGGCAACCAATGAGCGCTCCAAGATGTACTGCTCGCCATCAAACTCACGAACATCTTTACCTTCAGCAACAATCGTTCCAACACCCGTTTTGGTATAAAACGCAGGAATACCGCAACCACCTGCGCGCAATTTTTCTGCGAGGGTACCTTGCGGAGTAAATTCCAGCTCGAGTTCGCCAGCCAAATATTGGCGCTCAAACTCTTTGTTTTCTCCAACATAGGATGAAATCATTTTTTTAACTTGCCGAGTGGCCAAGAGAATCCCTAAACCAAAATCATCGACGCCGGCATTGTTCGATATTGCAGTTAGGTTTTTAGTCCCTAACTCTTTGACTGCTGCAATCAGGGCTTCGGGGATGCCGCATAAACCAAAACCACCAACCGCGATGGTCTGCCCATCTTTCATAATGTCCTCAAGAGCAGCGCGGGCATTGGGAAATATCTTATTCATTCGCCTAACTTTCTTTCACGTTCTTCAATCAATTCCTAACAAGCTCAAATGATAACCGCTCTGCATGACTGATTCGTGGCTCAAAAGCACTAAACTAGGGCTATGAATACCGAGGAATTACTTGCGCAATATGGCCCACGCGAGGCCATGGGCTATGACCTCGTGATTGTCGGGGGTGGCCCTGCTGGCTTGTCCGCGGCAATCCATGCCAAACAAATTGCCCAGCGCGAGGGTCGCGAGATCTCCGTTTGTGTCCTAGAAAAGGGTTCTGAGGTCGGTGCTCATATTTTGTCAGGCGCCATCATGGATCCGCGCGCTCTCAATGAATTATTCCCAGATTGGCAATCAATGGGGGCTCCACTCGAGACGCCAGTTAGCAAAGATGAATTCATTTTTCTGTCCGAATCGAGCTCCTTCACGGTGCCCCACCTTCTGCTACCGAATTGTTTTAGTAATCGCGGTAATTACATATTGAGCTTAAGTAACTTCACTCGCTGGTTAGGCGGTCAAGCCGAGCAACTGGGTGTTGATATTTTCCCTGGGTTTGCTGCCGCTGAAATTTTGTTCAACGCCCGGGGTGCAGTCTGCGGAGTTGCCACTGGTAATTTGGGTATCCACAAGGATGGAAATGTTTCTGAGCAATTCCAACTCGGGATGGAATTACGAGCGAAGTACACCTTATTTGCAGAGGGCTCACGCGGTCATCTTGGTAAGCAACTCATCACCAAATACCGACTCGATCGTGAGTCCGATCCTCAGAGTTATGGCATTGGCATTAAAGAGCTCTGGGAAGTGACTCCGGAGAGCCATCGCCCAGGTCTTGTAATTCATACCGCAGGTTGGCCATTAGACCAACAAACTTATGGTGGATCTTTTTTATATCACTTTGGCGAGAACAAGGTTGCGGTGGGGATGGTCGTTGGTCTCTCTTATCGAAACCCTTACCTCAGCCCCTTTGATGAGTTCCAGCGCTATAAATTGCATCCTGCGATTCGACCAACGTTTGAAGGTGGTAAGCGCTTGGCCTATGGTGCGCGCGCCATTACCGCCGGTGGCTTGAATAGTTTGCCGCAAACCGTATTCCCTGGCGGCGCTCTGATTGGCTGCGATGCGGGCTACCTCAACGCCTCCCGCATTAAGGGCAGCCATGCAGCCATTAAATCCGGTATGTTGGCTGCTCAGGCAGCCATGTCTGCGCTTTCAGAAAACCGAGCCAATGACATTCTCTCGGCCTACCCGAGTGCCTTTAAAAATAGCTGGCTTTATACCGAACTCAAACAGGCACGCAACTTTAAAGCGTGGATGTCCAAAGGTTTATATCTGGGCACCCTCATGGTTGGTATTGAACAAAAGGTGTTTGGTGGCAATATGCCGTGGACCATTCATCAGAAAAAAGCCGATTACGAATACCTCGAACCAGCTCGCTTGCATCAGGTGATTGAGTACCCAAAGCCCGATGGCAGAATTACTTTTGATCGACTCTCCTCGGTATTTATCTCCAATACCAATCATGAAGAGAATCAACCGGCGCATCTCACACTCAAAGATGAAAGCGTGCCTGTGGCCATTAATCTTGATATCTACGCGGGTCCTGAGCAACGGTATTGCCCTGCCGGTGTTTATGAGTACATCGAGGTAGAAGGTAAACCCAAATTACAAATTAATGCCCAAAATTGCGTGCATTGCAAAACCTGTGACATCAAAGATCCCACACAAAACATTGTGTGGGTCACCCCTGAAGGGGGCGGTGGTCCTAACTACTCAGGAATGTAAGGCTTTCGGATTGGTTTTCACTTGGGCGATTGCAACACCAGCTAAGGCGCACGCCACCGCTGCCATACCAAAGACTTGATTGGGGCCCCAATGATCCCAAATCCAACCTGCGCATAAGCCGCCTAGAGTGCCGCCAAAGCCATAGGCGACGGTTGTGAAAAGTGCTTGACCGCGAGCTTGCAAAGGCCCACTAAACCAACCCTGAATTAATTTGGTACTCGCACTGTGGTGCGCTGCAAAGGTGGCGGCATGCATTAACTGTGCCAGAATCAGAAGACTGGTGGTCGCAAAGTAACCAATTAATACAAAGCGGATCACTGCAATCATGAATGTTGCTTGCAATACCCTCGTTGGGGAATATCGCGACATGACTTTACTTTGGAAGTAAAAGAAGATCACCTCTGCGGTCACACCCAATGTCCAGAAAAATCCAATCTCGGATTTGCTGTATCCCAAATCGGCAAGATAAAGGGAATAAAACACATACAGGGCTGCGTGACCAAAGATCATGGCAAAGGCCGAAACTAAAAACCAACGCACTTCTAGCCGCTGTAAGACGGCGCGCAGTTCTCCGCGTACTAAGGGGTGACGCTCAATCTTGGGCTCACGTAGCAAAAAGGTATCAATCGCCAATGCAATCAATACGCCCAGACCTAACCATGGCAGGACCTCAATTCCCCACCATTGAAATACTTCGCCAGCGAGCAACACCATGGCAACAAAACCAATGGATCCCCATAAGCGCAGACGACCATAGCGATGATCAAACGAATTGTCTTTAAATAAAGCATGGACTGTTGCCGCTTCCCCGAGCGGAATCATGCTACTCAAAATAGTGTGCAGGATAAACATCCAGATTAAAAATGGGATGTAGTGCTCTAAATAGAAGATGACGCAAAAACACAAAACTGCCAGAACACCACAAAAACGCATAATGCCCACTCGGTTGGATAAATAATCGGAGAGCCAGCCCCAAGAAAAAGGGCCTAGGATACGAGTCACTTGCAACATCGACATCAACGCAGCAATCTCGATCGCACCAAATCCGAGCTCCGCAAAATACAAGCTTGCATAGGGCGACATGAGGCCAATGTAGGCGAAGTACAAAAAGAAAAAGGCCCCGAAGGCCCAACGCGAGGATGCTGTCATGAATCCTTAGCTGGTGCGCGCAGCCGGAATTGCGGGTGGTTGTACTAAAACATCGCCACACTGCGCCCGATGACGCAAGGCGTGGTCCATGAGGACAAGGGCCAACATGGCCTCTGCAATCGGCGCCGCCCGAATGCCGACGCAGGGATCGTGACGCCCCTTGGTCTGAATCGTGGTTGACTTACCGTGCAAATCAATCGTCTGCTTCGGGCTCATGATGCTTGAAGTTGGTTTGATGGCGATCGCTACACGTATATCTTGGCCAGTACTAATACCACCCAACACACCGCCAGCATTATTTGTGGCAAAGCCATCTGGGTGCATCTCATCGCCGTGAGCACTTCCCTTTTGGGCTACCACGCCAAATCCTTTTCCAATCTCGACGCCCTTCACCGCATTAATGCCCATCATCACATGCGCAATATCAGCATCTAACTTATCAAAAAGGGGTTCACCCAAACCGATGGGTACCTGGCGGGCCATCACCTCAATCTTGGCACCGCACGAGTCACCCGCTTTGCGCAGTTGATCCATGTACTCTTCAAGCTTCGTAATGATGCTGGCATTTGCGGCGAAGAATGGGTTTTGTGTAATGTATTGAGCATCCTCAAAAGGAATAGCTATCTCACCGAGTTGACTCATATGAGCAACGATCTCTGTTCCATAGTGCTCACGCAACCATTTTTTGGCAATCGCTGCGGCAGCAACCACGGGAGCAGTTAAACGCGCTGAGGAGCGTCCGCCACCGCGTGGATCACGAAACCCATATTTATAGTGATAGCTGTAATCAGCGTGACCCGGACGAAAGGTTTGCAAGATCTCACTGTAATCTTGACTGCGTTGATCGGTATTGCGAATCAACAAAGCGATCGGGGTACCAGTGGTTTTGCCCTCGAACACACCAGACAGAATCTCGACCTTATCTTCTTCTTTACGTTGGGTCACATGGCGGGAGGTTCCGGGTTTACGTCGATCCAGATCCACCTGAATATCGTCGACCGATAACTCCATCCCCGGCGGACAACCATCGACCACTGCACCAATCGCAGGACCATGCGACTCACCAAAGGTGGTTACCGTAAATAGAAGGCCTAAGGTATTTCCAGACATACCATCATTATGGCATTAGGCAGAGGCCAGTTCCGGTGGGCGGTTTTGCCGAATCGTTGGCAAATTGGCAACGATCACGGCGCCGGCAAGCGTAAGCCACCACGTGATGTAGATCCAAATTAACATGAGGGGTAGGATCGCAAAGGTGCCATAAACCGTTTTATAAAAGACGGTCTGGGTCATGAAGTAGGCAAAACCAAACTTGGTGATCTCGTAAGCGACGGCCACAAAAGCAGCACCAATAAACGCATCCCGCCAGCTTACAGGTGCGTAGGGCAAGATCCGATAGGCGAGAGCAAAAACAATTAAGGCTAATAGGCTGGGAATAATCGTGCTAATGAACTTAAATCCTGCCGATAAGGTGGGGAACCAGCCACTCGCAGAGCCCAGCAATACACTACTTAAGTAAATGCCAAGGCCCAAAAGTATGGGGCCGATGATGGTCGCTGCCAAATAAATTGCAAGTTTCTTGAGAAAAGGTCGGCGCTCGCTTACCCTCCAAATTTCATTAAAGGCACGCTCAATCACCACCATGGTCAAAATCGTTGTAATCAGAAGCCCTAACGAACCGACGATGGTTAATCCCTTTGCTTTAGCGGAGAACTGGTTGAGGTAAGTAAATACCTGTTGACTAATGCCGCCTGGGAAATAGTTCTTCAAAAGCCAAGCCTGAAAGGCATTACGCAAATCAACGACCGCAGGGAATTGACTCAGCAAGATGGATCCAATGGTCAGCATCGGCACCAAAGACAAAATGGTAGTAAACGACAAACTGGCCGATACCTGGCTTAAACGCAAATATTGATTTCGCTGCCAGAGCGCTTTACCCATGGGCAACCAACGCTTGATCAGAAAAGATAATGGCATGACCGTATCATAGGGGATCTATCTGAAATTCCAAAGAAAGTGCAGTCTATGGGTTCATCCGAGATTCTGGTGTTGTACTACTCCCGCCATGGTGCAACCGAGGCCCTCGCTCGTTTTATTGGGCAAGGGATTGAGAGCGTGGCTGGGGTTAGTGCGCGTTTGCGAACCGTACCTGCGGTATCAACCGTTTGCGAAGCGAGCGAGCCGCCCGTTCCCAAAGATGGTCCTCCTTATGTAGAGTATTCCGATTTAGAGGAATGCATTGGCCTGGCTCTAGGATCACCCACACGCTTTGGCAATATGGCCGCACCCCTGAAATTTTTTCTAGACGGCAGTTCTTCACAATGGTTAAGTGGCGCACTGCAAGGGAAGCCCGCGTGTGTTTTTACCAGCACCGGTAGCTTACATGGTGGTCAAGAAACCACCCTGCTCTCGATGATGATCCCGCTTTTTCATCATGGCATGGTGGTACTTGGTCTACCGTATAGCAACCCTGAGCTCATGAATACGACCACTGGCGGCACGCCCTATGGGGTATCGCATCTTGCGCATGCCGATGGTAGCGCGCCGATTAGTGCAGAAGAATCTCGCTTAGCCATTGCACAAGGTAAACGTTTGGCTGAAGTTGCTTTACGTCTTCATGGTGGCAAATAAATCATGCTCAGTGGATTGCTGAAAAAAGATAAGTATGTGCTGATTGCCAGTGCCGCAATCGTTGATTTAATCGTGTTGTGTGTGGCTTGGGAATGGTTAATTGCACCGCTTCGGCCTGGTGGTTCTTGGTTAATCCTAAAGGCGGTGCCTTTGATCATCATGCTGCCAGGTGTCTGGCGCGCGAATGTGTACACCATGCAATGGAGTAGCATGGCGATCCTCATCTACACCACCGAAGCATTAACGCGCATCACCGAGTCGGGTTGGAATGTGTGGATGGCCATTCTTGAACTGATCCTATCCGTCACTGTTTTTGTTGCCTTACTGATGTATCTCAAGCCGATCAAAGCAGCGGCTAAGGCGAAAGCAAAAGACGAATCCAAGCACTAGAATGGTTTCATGAATCACTCTGAATTTATTTCCTACTGCCAATCGGTATTAGGTGATGCCTATGTATTGGTGGAACCCAAAGATCAAGTGCCCTATCTCAGCGATTGGCGCAATCGCTATCACGGCAAAGCGCTAGCCGTTTTACTGCCCAAAACAACCCAAGAGGTTGCCAAGATTGTGAAGGCTTGCGATCAAGCGTTAATCTCCATCGTTCCGCAAGGCGGCAATACCAGCATGTGTGGGGCCGCAACGCCCAATGACTCGGGCCAGCAGATTGTTCTTAATCTTAAGCGCATGAATGCTATTCGCGAGATTAATCCGAGCAACCAAACCATGGTGATGGAGTCCGGTTGTATTTTGCAAACCGTTCAGGAGGTCGCTAAAGCGCAAGGATTTCTGTTTCCACTCAGCCTAGGTGCTCAGGGGAGCTGTCAGATAGGCGGCAACTTAGCGACTAATGCCGGCGGCACCAATGTTCTGCGCTACGGCAATGCCCGTGAACTGTGTTTAGGTCTTGAGGTCGTTACTGCGCAGGGTGAAATCCTGCATGGCCTACGTAGCTTACGCAAAGACAACACCGGCTTTGATCTGCGAGATTTATATATTGGCTCCGAGGGGTGTCTTGGTATTATTACTGCAGCGGTCATGAAGTTGTATCCCTTGCCGGTGACCCAATGGACTGCTTTAGTAGCAGTACCCAATATTCCAGCAACGATTGAATTACTGAGTCTTTTTCAAAAGCGTACTGCTGCCTTGCTCACTGGCTTTGAAATGATGTCAAAGGATTCGTTAGACCTGACTGCTAAACAGTTTCCTCATATGAAAAATCCCTTGGCCAATGATCCCTTTTATACGGTCTTAGTTGAACTATCCGATCATGAAGGTGAAGAGCATGCGCGTAATTTAATGGAACAGGTGCTTGAGACTGCGTTTGAAGCGGGTATTGCAAGTGATGCCGTGATTGCGAGCAATCTCTCTCAGACCCAATCGTTTTGGACCATGCGCGAGCACATCACCATGGCGCAAGCGCAAGAAGGCGCCAATCTAAAACACGATATCTCTCTGCCAATCTCAGAGCTAGACGCCTTTATCACCGAGACCGATCAATTGATTCGGGATCAATTTACTGGGGTCCGCATCATTAACTTTGGGCATTTGGGTGACGGCAATTTGCATTACAACATTGCACCGCCACTTGGAGTTAATGCCAGTGAATTCAATCGCATTCATGAGGAAGCGATTCATGATGTGGTCTATTCCCAGGTCGAGAAATACCACGGTTCCATTTCTGCTGAACATGGTATTGGGCAACTCAAGCTCCCTGATCTTGAAGCGCATCGCGGATCGGTGGCGTACCAACTAATGCGCTCCATTAAATCTGCCTTAGACCCCAAGAACATCATGAACCCAGGTAAGGTATTACCGTGAAACGCCTACTGCTGGTTCTCTGGGGATTTTTCTGCATCTCTTCAGTTGCCAATGCGAATTTACTCTCTGAACTGCAGTCTGGCTCAACGCTGATTGTGATGCGTCATGCCGATGCCCCGGGAATTGGTGATCCATCTGGGTATCGACTGGGCGATTGCTCGACCCAGCGTAATCTTGGCGAGTATGGTCGTCAGCAAGCCAAAGAGATTGGTGCATGGTTGAGTCAGCAAGGAGTTCGAGAGGCTCGCGTGTTCAGCAGCCCTTGGTGCCGCTGCCTCGATACGGCGGTTTTGCTGAATAAAGGTCCAGTGACTTCGGAGCGCTCGCTCGGTTCCTTCTTTAACGAAATGAGTGAGAGCGGTAAGCAGACTCGAGAGCTGGAGGCATTTGTTCAGCAGCAACTTTCTAAACCAACTAAGTTGCCATTAATTTTGGTAACCCATCAAGTCAACACGTATGCCTATACTGGAAAATCAGTCAGCGTCGGTCAAATGCTACTCGTCAAGGTTAATTCGCAAGGAAAGGTGATTAGTAGTCGCGCACTCAACTAATGGGGTTTGGGTAGTTCTTCGCAATAAAGAAGGCGCGGTCGACGTTCACCTTCCACACAATACCATCACCCACTTGCCCGGTCTGACAGGCCTGAACTAATCGATCCATGATGGCATCGGCCACTTCGTCACTGCAAACGATCTCAATCCGAACCTTTGCCGAATAATCGGTGAGTTCATCCTTAATCGTAGTCTTTTCAACGCGCGAGGGTGCGCTACAACCCTCCACCTTGGTTACCGTCATGCCCGGAAAGCCTGGGGTATCCATGAGTGCGGATCGCACCATGGGTAATTTATTAGGACGAATCACTGCCTTAATCTCGATCACGCTTCAACCTTTTTCTCTTCAAACCAACCGTACAAGACGGGTAATACTAATAATGTTAAGCCGGTTGAAGTAATTAAACCTGAAATAACCACAATGGCAAGAGGTCTTGTAACCTCAGATCCGGGGCCTCCAGAAAATAGCATGGGGATCAAGGCCAACATCGCTACCGAGGCAGTCATCATCACTGGTCTAAAGCGATGTGCACACCCATCAATGAGAGCCTCATGCAAAGGCATACCATCGTCGCGCAGCTGTTTGATAAAGGAAATTAATACCACGCCATTTAATACTGCAATTCCCCAGAGATTGATAAAGCCGACCGCAGCGGGTACCGATAAATACTCGCCAGTAATAAATAAACCGAAGATGCCACCAATCGATGCGAATGGTAGAACCAAAATAATCAAGCCAGCCAAACGAATGGATTGGAATAGCATAAAGAGTAAAAAGAAAATCGCTGCAATCGTTAGCGGAATAATGATCATGAGTCGCGCCATCGCACGTTCCATGTTCTCAAACTGACCGCCCCACACTAAGGTGTAGCCCTCGGGCAACTTCACATCCTGTGCAATTTTCTTTTGAGCTTCATCCACAAAACCACCTAAATCACGTCCTTGAACGTTCACGCCAATCACTAAGCGACGCTTACCGGACTCGCGAGAGATTTGTGGTGGTCCATCGAGTAACTCGATCTTTGCCAGGTCTTTCATCAATACTTGGGCACCGTTAGGCGATAGCAAGATGATGTTCTCGATGGCATCGATCTTGTCGCGGTACGGGGCTGGATATCGCAAAACCATGGGGAAGCGGCGCTCGCCCTCGTAAACCGTTGAGGCCTGTTTACCGCCGATTGCAGTTTCGATGACGTCGTTGACATCAGCCACATTGATGCCGTAACGTGCAATCGCATCGCGATCAATCTTGATATTGAGATAGTTCTGGCCTGAGGCTTGCTCGATCCGCAGATCAGTACTGCCCTTCATGCGTGACAGAATCTGACTGATCTGCGTTCCTAATTTAATTAGGGTTTGGATATCATCACCAAAGATCTTAATCGCGACCTGTGAACGCACACCCGAGACCATTTCATCAACACGAGCTGCAATGGGTTGAGAAATGACCAACTCCACACCAGGTAAGGTCTTTAATTTATCGCGGATTTGATTGGCAATCTCTTCTTGGCTTAAATCCCGATCACCTAAGGGTTTTAAAGTTACGATCGGATCGGACTCAAATGGCTGCCCAGGGTCCGCTGGGGATTCACCGCGCCCTAAACGGGATACTGCCATCTCAACACCGGGAATGGTCATGATTCGCTTTAAGGCCTCAAACTCGAGTTTGATCGACTCATCCAGTGCAATATTGGCAGAACGCACAATCACCGGCGTGATTGAGCCTTCTTGCATCACTGGGATAAACGATTTCCCTAAGAAGATAAAGAGAACGACGCTTGCACCCAAAGTGATCAAAGCTCGTTTCACCACTAAACGAGGATTCTTTAAACACCAATCGAGCATAAAGTTATAGGGTTTGCGTAATCGAGCCACAATTTTTGTATCGTCCTCACTACCACCTTTTAGAATGTAGGAGCATAGAACAGGAGACAGTACAAACGATAGGATTAATGAGATGGTGAGCGCAATCGCAATGGTGATCGCCATAGGCGCAAACATCTTGCCTTCCATTCCCTCAAGTGCGAGCAAGGGCATAAACACCAAAATGATGATGCCCACACCAAAAAGCACGGGCTTACCAACTTCGGTGGCTGCCTCCAAGATAATTCGGTTTCGAGATTCGCCCATTTTTAGGCGCGCACCCAATTTAGCAAAGGTATTTTCAACTACCACCACGGATCCATCGACCATGATGCCGATTGCAATTGCAAGACCACCCAAGGACATCAAGTTGGCCGAGATGCCATAGCGATTCATCACAAAAAATGTGAGTAGCGGAGTCAAGATCAGAGTAGCGACCACAATGATGGATGACCGAACATCACCCAAGAATAAGAAGAGCAGCACAATCACCAAAATGATGCCCTCTACCAAGACCTTAGCGACGTTGAACATCGCAGCGTTTACAAGATCGGTCCGATCGTAGAACGGTACGATTTGTAAGCCCTCGGGCAGTAATTTGCGCTCGTTAATTTCGGCAACCTTGGTCTTAATGCGGTTGACCACTTCTCGGGCATTGGCGCCACGATTCATTTGAATGATGCCGGCTACACCCTCGGTTACACCATTTTTAATAATCGCCCCTTGCCGAATCTCATTACCAATCATGACCTCGGCAACGTTACGCACATACACTGGAGTGCCCTTCACCTCCTTCAGAATAATCTTGCTAATGTCCTCTGGCTTTGCCACCAGACCTACCCCGCGGATCAAATAACGCTCTGCATAGGTCGGTAATTGACCGCCACCCGAATTAGCATTGTTCCGAGCCAGCGCCACATACACATCCTGCAAAGTAATGCCATAGTGACGCAAACGCTCCGGATTAACTAAGACTTGATACTCTTTAGCAAAACCACCTTGCGTATTGATCTCAGCAACACCCGGAATTGAGCGAAGCATGGGACGTACAACCCAATCCTGAATCGTTCGACGCTCTTGCAATTCATCCTCGGTGAGCGGACGATCTCGATCAGACGGATGCTCTAAGGTGTACTGATACACCTCACCCAATCCAGTGGTCGGGGGTGCCAAGACGGGAGTGATCCCGTCGGGCATACGTGATGCAACTTCAATCAAACGCTCAAGAACGAGTTGGCGCGCGAAGTAGATACTGGTTTTCTCTGTAAATACCAGGGTCACAATGGATATGCCGTTGCGATTGAGTGAGCGCATCTCTACAAGCCCTGGTAAGCCCGTCATTCCTAACTCAATCGGAATGGTGACAAAACGCTCGACCTCTTCGGGTGATTTACCGGGAGCCTCGGTGGCGATTTGCACCTGAATATTTGTGACGTCCGGAAAGGCATCGACCGATAAGCGCTTGGTGGCAAATAGGCCTACAAAGAACAAGCAAACACAGATCACCACCACCAATAGGCGTTGTTGAAGGGCAAACCGGACAATGCGCTCAATCATATTGAATCGCCTTAACCACCACCACTAAGCTGACGCTTGCGCTCGGCATTTAAATGAAAGGCGCCTTCAATGGCAATTTCTTCGCCCTCTTTGAGGCCAGATAGGATCGCGCGCATGCCTTTACCCTCAGGGCCGGCCTTGACAGCAACCATTCGGTAACGATCATCGTCGCTACGAATAAATACGTAATCTTGGTTATCTTCACGAATCACTGCAGAACTTGGCACCACAAGTCGCTCAACCGGTTCACTATCAATCAACATCGTGGCTAGCATGCCTGGACGAATCTGCCCGGTTGTGTTTGAAATGTCCATCCGCACAACCACAGTTCGGGTTTGTGGATTAACGATCGCATCCACGTGCGAGATTACGCCTTCGATCACGCGATTACGTAAAGCAGGAATAATCACTGAGGATTTTTGCCCCTTTTGTAGCAATGATGAATTTCCCTCCGGGACTTCAGCAACTGCCCATAGAGTACTGAGGTCTGCAATTGTAAAAAGCGATTCAGCTGGCTGAACCACTTGTCCACGATTAATTTTGCGCTCCACAATTTGGCCCGGAATCGTGGCAATCACGTTATTAATGGATTCAATGACACCGCTTTTGGCAAGACGATCAATACTTTTCTGATCCATACCCTGGACACGCAATTGATCATTGGCTGCTCGCAACTCGGCTTTTGCAGTCATTGCTTCGGCTTCACGGCGCTGTAACTCTGCAAGCGCAATCACATCTTCTTTATAGAGAATACGCGCACGATTGGCCGCTTGTTCCGCGAGCTGACTTGCGGTTCGGGCTTTTAAGTAAGCGAGCTGTGACTGAGTGAGTTCGGTTGAAGTAATCTTGGCCAAAACTTCTCCTTGAGTCACTTCTTGACCGGGCACACCCAATATTTCGGATACGCGACCTGTCACATTAGCCCCAATGCGGGCTAAGAACCGTTCATTGAAATCAATGCGGCCAGAGACCCTCAACTCCTCAACAAACGGGGCTAATTTGACCTGCCCATTCTTAATTAATTTACTGAGGTCATCATTCACATAAACAATGCTTGGATCTTGAATTAAGCGAGGGGTCGGCTTGGAATCAAATACATCAAAGTAATAAAGGGTTAACAAAACAACGACTACCCAAGGCAAAATAAAGAATCCAGACTTGACCCAAGCTGGACTAGCGTCATACTTTTGCAAGACCGCTGGAGCTTTTTGATTTGCAAACTCGCGAATCTGGCCGTAGCCTTGCTTTTGCCAATCCCGTATTGCATGAATGGCAGCAGTGGTTTGCTCCAAAATTAGGGCACGCCCCTTCTGAATTTGATCTGCTAATTTTTTTCTGAATTTAGGTTCAGCGCTCATTATTTTTTACCTTCAATCATGGCCACCCACTCAGGAGAAGCACTCAAACGTTCAATTTCATTCACAATCGATGCCAACTCGAAGCGGGCTCGAATCAAATCATTTCGTGCAGCCCGAAACGTACGCTGAGCATCCAAAAACTCCAACATGCCACGCTCACCAAAGCGATAGGAGGTCTCGGCAATCTTGCGAGCACTAGCAGCAAGTTGTACGACCCGCTCATCCAAGGTTTTGACCTGAAAGCGGGTGATTTCATAGAGTTTGTAGGCCGACTCCAACTGAGTCTCGAGGTTTTGCATTTGCGCATTCAATTGATTACGGGCTTTTGAGGCATTCGCTTCGGCTTCGGTAATTTGACCCTGACGAAAATCCCAAATTGGAATGCTGACCACTAAACCGTATAGGCGATCGGTAAAGTTAGGGTCGTTATATTGTTGAGCCTTGATTGCCAGTTGCGGTAAGCGTGAGTTTTGTTCAAAACTCAGACGTGATTCACTTGCCTCCACCTCCGCCTTAGCACGCTTTAACTCCGGGCTTTGATGACGGAGGTTATCGAGCAAAACTTTAAGCTCGGGTAAAGATGGAATGGATGCAACCTTAGCTTGGATCTCGAAGTTTGCGGGCAGATTAAAGCCAACAACTTTTCGCAATTGACTGCGGGCCTGTTCAATTCGTAATTTGTTTCCTTGGGCAACGATCTCAGCATTGAGAAACTCGGTTTGCGCACGAATGAGCTCAAAGCGTGCGGTCTCCCCGACGTCATACCGTAACTGCATCCGATCGCGGATTTGCTTAGTGAGATCAAGGTCTTCATCGGCAGCGCGTGATTCGGCTTCGCGGCGCACAAGCTCATAAAAACTTTGGCGTACGCGAGCAATAGTTTCAACTTCAAACGCGACCCGATTTGCCTCTGCTGCGCGCATGCTCGCCTCGGCCGCATTGACGCGTGGAAAACGAGTATATGGCATGTCGAGTGGCTGGGTGACAACCCATTGCGAGAGGTTGCCAGTACTTAAACCACCCGAGGTTCCGCGTTGCTGACCCGTATTGACCTCAAACTCAGGATTTGGAATTGCCCGCGCACTTCGCAATTGACCGCCGATTGCGCGCGTCTGATCGCGCGCGGCCATCACCTGTGGATTGCTTTCCAATGCCAGTTGGATTAGTTGATCCAGTGTAAAGATTGTTTTGTTCGATTGCGTTTGTGCCCAAACAGGTAGACCGATACTTGCCCAAATCAGAGCAACATACGATAGTCGACGAATCACATTTATAAAGGAGTCCACAGTTTTCCAATACTAAAAACTGGTCTGGCCAAGGACTGATTCCCCTCACGCACCGGGTCAGCTCTTCACGGCTTTCCGGAATGTCGATGCGCAAGACCTATTGCTAGGCAGGCTACTCCCCAAAATCGATGAGTGGATTTGACCATAGATTACGAATTAGTGATTTCCCTAATAAATTTAGGTCTATTCCGGTGGCCCATATACAGCGGTGCGTTGCACTTTTCAGATCCTAGGTTACAAAAATGAGAAAATAACAGCTCATGAGCACGATTATTGATCCCGCCATCCTGTTTTTTATCTTTGGCGTGTTTGCAGGATTGGTTCGTTCCAACCTCGAGATCCCGCAACCCATCACCCGCTTTCTGTCTCTTTACCTTTTAATGGCTCTGGGACTGAAAGGTGGGTTCGCTTTGCACCAATCTGGACTTACCTTTGCAATTACGACCAGTTTAGGAATTGCGATTGCCCTTGCCTGCATTATTCCGCTCGTTAGTTATTACTTTTTAAAGACCAAACTCAATGCCTTGGATTCCGCAGCAATTGCAGCGACGTATGGATCCGTCAGTGCGGTCACCTTCATTACTGCCACCCAATACCTTAATCATGTTCAGATTGAGTATGGTGGTCACATGGCCGCTGCGATGGCACTAATGGAATCCCCGGCCATTATTTTGGCGATCTTCCTCGCCAATCGTGCGAAATCCTCGGTGTCGCAATCCAAGCAACCCATGAAAGTGGGCAAACTACTGCACGAGTCATTTACCGATGGTGCACAGTTATTACTTCTCGGTGCCATGTTGATTGGCATCATTTCAGGTCCGGATGGACAAAAAGTAATGGCGCCGTTCTCGGTGGATTTGTTCAAAGGCATGCTGGCATTCTTTTTGCTGGATATGGGTTTAATGAGTGCAAAGAGTTTTGTGGATCTCAAGGGCAAACCCAGACGTTTGATTGTGTACGCTTTTATCGCACCGCTTTGTCACTCGCTCTTTGCGTTATTGCTCTGCTACCTCTTCAAGGTGGAATTGGGCAATACGATTCTATTGATGGTGTTAGCCGCTAGCGCGTCTTACATCGCGGTTCCAGCGGTATTGCGGCACGCCTTACCCGAGGTGAGTCCCGCTTTATATATGGGTATGTCCTTAGGTATTACCTTTCCTCTTAATTTAATCATCGGAATCCCTCTTTACACTCAGATTGCCAAATTAGTGATGGGGTAGCCTCCCCAAGGATGAATAATTTACTCAGGTAATCACTCATTTTGATGGGGCTGGGTAAATATTCGCTAAACTGAATATATCAATGGGGGTATTCAATGGCTGCTCGTTCACGTCGTCAGGCACTCAAATGGATCGCTGGAGCCAGCGCAATCATGCTTGCCCCGCAAGCCATGCAGTTTGCGAGTGCGGCCGAGGATTTTTTTAAAGGGCCGCCAGTCAAGGATATTCCTGCAAAGCAAATTAGTAAGCATGTATGGCTGATTTATTCGCCCGATGGTTTTCCAACACCTGAAAATCGCGGCATGATGGCCAATGTCACCTTTGTGGTCACGAGCAAAGGCGTGGTTATTTTAGATACCGGTGCCTCCTTGCAAATTGGTGAAATGGCAATCCGGATGATCAAGAAGGTAACGGATAAGCCGGTGATTGCGATTTTTAATTCGCATTACCACGGCGATCATTTTTTAGGTAATCAGGCGTTTATTGAGACCTACAGTAAGGTCATGCCCATTTATGCCCATCCTTACTCCATTAAACAGATCAAAGGCATTGAAGGCAATGCATGGCGCAATTTAATGGAGCGCTGGACCAATCAAGCAACTGCAGGCACCAAAGTAATTCCACCAACCCATGACGCAAATCATGGTGATGTATTTCATTTTGGTGATATACGCATTAAGGTGCATCACCATGGCACTGCGCATACACCGGGCGATATTTGCATGCAGGTCATTGAAGACAAGGTGACCTATGTTGGTGATATTGCCATGGGTAATCGCATCGCCAATATTGATGATGGATCGTATGTGGGCACATTTAAGGCCTATAAGAATTTACAAGCCACTGAGGGGGATCAACTTTGGGTCCCGGGTCATGGGGAGCCGAGCAAACACCTCCTCAATGAATATGGTGAGTTCTTAGCAGGCATTTACGATACCTGCGTCAAAGCCGTAAAAGATGGTCAAGATCTAAGCGTCGCCAAATCATTGGTCCTCAAGGACCCAAGGGTTAGCAAACGAGCCAAAACGATGCAAGGCTTTGACGGCAATATTGGTAAATACACAAGCCTTGCCTATTTAGAAGCTGAAAAAGAAGCTTTCTAAAAACTGAAAATACAGACTAGGTCCCGAGTTATTTTTAAGTCAAAGAAATTAGAGCGGTCTTAACGGCAATCGAATACATCCACTAGCAAATTATCGCCCTTGCGATACACGGCACGCTTGCCGTACTGTTGGCAGTATGCATTCGCTTTATCGGTAAGCTGCGAAAGTGACTCATCTGCACTATTCAAAAACGTGACATGGTTAGCATCTGATGCATCGGTAAACACAGCAGCACAGCCATGAAGCAGTATTAAAGCAGCTGCTAGGATGAGTCTTTCCTGGATAAACTTTGTAAGTTGATTCATGATCAAATATTAGACATGGTTATTTACCATCCAGTTTAATCAGATTAATTTCGCGAGCTGCTCAGCTTGTTTAGCAATCGCACTTGCCGCAATCACGTCCCCTAAGCTTCCCATGGTCGCTGGCCCAATCATCCAAAGGCTTTGATAGGCTCTGCAGTTTTGATCAAAAACGGCAAGCTGTGAATCGATTGCGATCGAACGTTTAAGTGCATCAGGATTAGCAATAGTATGCGTCATTTGATCAAGCAGTGGATCACGTGCCACACCGGTGCAATTAATTAGGTGTTGACCACTGACTACCTCACCCTGACTTAGGGTTACATGAATCGCTCCATCCCGCACCGCAATTTGATTGGCACGACCACAGCGAAACTCGATTTGTTGCAGATCACGCAATTGATGATATGCCGCAATAGTTTGTGGTGAAGCCCGGAATCGATAGAGATTCCAAAGCCATCCAAAGCGTTTTATCAAAATACGACGTTGGTGCGGATTAAACCCCTGCCAAATACGATTGAGATCGGGTCGTAACTCCTCCCACGCGCATTGCCATTCCGATTGATCGCTTGGGGTATTGGGGAGATAGTGGCGCATAAAGCGCACCAATCGGGCTGGATTCATCGGATTTGGCCATTCTGGTTCCTTAGTTCGAGTCCATGGTGCCTGGGAAGGCGGAAAAATGGCTCGAGGAGAAATCACGAAGACTTTGCCTTGATGACCCTGTTCCACTAAACCATTGATGGCATCAAGCGCCGTCAACCCGCCACCAAGCAAAAGAACAGAGTCCTTTGCTGGTATTCGATGAAGATAATCTCCTAGCCACGGGTTCTCAATCAAGGTGAGATGGTTTGAGGTCTCTTCCACACGCAGTGTGCAGGGCCAGGTCGGGGTAGCATTACCAGTTGCCAAAATAATTGCTTTTGCATCGATACGTTCACCAGTCTTGAGTTCCACTCTCCACTGGCCATCAGATCCAGTGATGCGCTGTGCCTCGCCTTGAATCTGATTGATGGTTTTACCACTAAGTTGATGATGAACCAATTCACTCATGTATACCCCAAAATCGCTGCGTCGATAAAAATAACCGGCGCTTGTTTTGGCTTGGGGGTCATTAATGTGCTCTTTAGCCCATCTCGCAAAATGCAATGGATCCTCGGAGAAGATGATTGGGAGATCCTCACGCACATTGAGCCGAAATGCAGGACTGACGCAGTCATACGCATTACCCCGCCCTAGAGTACGTTTACCAAGAATCGAAATGGATTGTGAATCAATCCCTTGACGTAGCAGATGAACCAAGGCGACAGCGGCTGAAAAACCGTCACCAATAATCAGTAAGTCCTTAATAGTCAATTTCTATACTTTATCAATTGAATCTATACAGTATAGAGATTACCTCCTTTACGAGACCGTAACCATGCATAAAAGACCGGTAAGACAAACAGGGTCAGAATCGTTGCGGTGATCATACCGCCCACAATGACTAGTGCTAAGGGTCGTTGAGCCTCCGATCCAATCGCGTGCGATAAGGCTGCGGGGAGTAAACCTAGGCCAGACAACAAAGCAGTCATAAGAACCGGGCGCACCCGTAAGCTCGCTCCTTCAACCATCGCATCCTTCATCTGCGATTCGTCCTCTGAGCTTACTTTATTAATAAAGGAAATTAAAATCACACCATCCAACACTGCGATTCCAAAAAGGGATAAGAATCCAAAGAGCGCTGAAATACTTAAGGTCTCACCCGCTAAGTGAAGGGCGACGATGCCGCCAATGGCCGCAAAGGGGACATTAATTAAGACAATAGAGGCATCGCGAATATTCCCGAACACGCTCAATAGCAAGAAGAAAATTCCTAAAAGAGCAAGGGGCACAATAATCATGAGGCGACGCTGAGCCTCTTTCATCTGATTAAACTGACCATCCCAGGCAATCGAATAATTTGGGGGAAGACGTACAGATTTTTCGATTAAAAATTTTGCATCCTCAACAGCGCTACCAAGATCTCTACCGCGAACACTAAATTTAATCGCAATATAGCGCTTGCCATATTCGCGGTAGATAAAAAATGGTCCGTCTCCAATCTTAACTTTTGCAACCATCGATAATGGAATTCGACCCCCTCCAGGAACATCAATTAACAACGCCTTGATATCTGATATGTCGTTACGGTGATCTTCTTGAAGACGAATAGCAATACCAAAACTCTTTTCATCTTCTAACAACTGGGTAATAGGAGTACCTCCAATCGCATCAGCAACCAGTATTTGAATTTCATCCATTTCTAGGTTATAACGAGCGGCCCGCTCACGATCAATTTCAATATTAAGTGTTGGTTGACCTAATTCTTTAAGGATGCCTTCATCTGCAATCCCGCGGACATTTTTGAGAAGCTTGAGGACCTCATGCGCCTTCTCATCCAGTACCTCAAGATCAGGGCCGTAGATCTTAATGGAGTTCTCTCCCTTCACACCGGACAAGGCCTCATTGACATTATCTTGAATGTATTGAGAGAAACTGTACGTTAATCCAGGAATTTTCTTAAGCTCCTCCTCCAGATTCTGAATCAGGATTTTCTTATTAGTACCGGCAGGCATTTTGTCCGGAGCCTTAAGATACAACCCGTATTCTTGATTAAACACTCCTGTTGGATCCGTGCCGTCGTCAGGGCGCCCTATTTGAACCGCAACTTTTTCAATTTCAGGTTGCTTGCGAAATAGTTCACGCAGTTCATTAGAAATCTTAACCGAGTAATCTAAATCAACCGTATTGGGTAAAGTCACCCGCAACCAAATATTGTTTTCTTCAAGGGTAGGCAGAAATGCAGTTCCCAATCGGGTGGTACTTAAAAGTGCTAGACCCAAAATAAATACTGAAATAGCAGCGATTGTTCGCGGCCGATCCATCCAGCGACGCAACAACGGTCGATACCAAGCTAATAAAGCAGTAATAAACCCTGGTGGTTTGTGATGAAAATTTTCACTAAAAATAAATGACATCATTGCCGGCAGGAAAGTCAAACTCAGAATCATTGCGGCGATCAAGGCAAAACCCATGGTGAATGCCATTGGTTTAAAAATGATTCCCTCTACACCGCCCATCAGAAACAGCGGGGAATACGCCACAATAATGATGCAAACTGAGTAAATCATTGCCCGCTGTACTTCACTAATTGCCACTACAATACTTTGATTAAGGCGCTTTTTACCGTCTTCTAAATGTCGCATTACATTTTCAGTGACGATCACTGCAGCATCCACAATCACACCAAAATCGATTGCTCCAAGGGATATCAAATTAGCAGGCACATCAAATAAATCCATTTGGATGAAAGAAAAACACAATGCCAGAGGTATTACAGCGGCTACAACTGCTGCCGCTCGAAAGTTACCTAAAAATACATAGAGCACCACTAAGACGAGGGAAATGCCAAAAAATAATGTGTGTTTGACTGTGCCAACCGTAATATCGAGTAAGTTTTGTCGATCATAAAATGGCTTGATTTCAATGCCCGGTGGCAGTACATGGTTGTTAATGTGATTAATCTTTTCTCGAACCCTACCTAATACTTCAGTAGCATTTTCACCACGTCGCAAGAAAATGATGCCTTCCACTTCATCGGGTTTATCGTCAAACTGGAATACACCTAACCGTGGAGCATGACTAATTCTGACTTCTGCAATATCCCCAATGCGGATTGGAATGCCATTATTTGTAGCAACAACAACTTGTTTAATATCCTGAATATTTTTTAGTAATCCAACTCCACGCACTACAAACTGTTGCTCACCACTCGGTAATAGCCCTCCCCCCGTATTTGCATTTGAGGTTGATAAGGCAGTCACTAATTGTGAAAGCGTTACGCCTTTTGCCTGCATTTTTTCAGGCAAGATCACTACCTGATATTGCCTTACTTTGCCTCCAAAAGAGGATACTTCTGCAACGCCCGGAGTTTGTTTTAACTCTTTATAGATTTCGTAGTTCTGAAGTGTTTTTCGTCGTGTTGAGTCGGCATATTCTGAAACCACCTGATAACGCATAATTTCCCCGGTGGCATCCGAATCAGGACTGATGCTAGATATCACCCCCGAAGGAAAATCAACCTTCGATAAATTTGCAATAAAGGTTTGACGCGCCTTAAACGGATCGGTTTGATTATTAAACTTGAGCGTGACAACTGATAAACCAAAGAGCGATACCGAACGAAAAGTCTGCACACCCGGGATTCCAGCTAAGGCATTCTCTACTGGTATGGTAATTTGTTGCTCCACTTCCGTGGTGCCTCGTCCCGGCCACTGTGAAATAGCTTGAATGGTAAGAGGTGCAACTCCGGGATAGGGCTGAATTGGTAATGCTCGAAGTGCTATTCCACCAAGAATAAGCAATAAAATGCAGCAAGCTAGAACAATAATACGCTTATGAATAACGCTACGAACGAAAGAACTAAGCAGACTCACCGACTACTCCTGTTTAGTAAAACGTTCGTTTAAGAGCACTGCACCTTTAACTAAAATCTCTGTATTAGGCTCTATTCCATCCGTAATTGCAAAACGTTTTCCATCAAAATCAAATCCCTTCACAATAATGCGACGATAGTTCTCAGGTCCAGTACGTACAAAGGCATAAATTGCTTCTTTATCGCGTACGATCGCTGTTTGGGGAACTACGATTGCCTGTGTTGTGCCGATTTGTAATTTGGCATTAGCAAACATATCGGGACGTAAACTACCATCAGTATTATTAATATCGGCTCGAATCATTATTCCTCTTGATTGAGCATCAACTGTTGGCGAAACATAATTTACCTGAACAATAATCTCACGATCAGGATATGCTTCTAAATGAATTCGCATTCGCTGACCCCGTTCAATCAAGCGCGCATCCTGTTCGAATACATTTCCAGTGAACCAAAGTGCTTTAGGATCAGCTAAAAATACCAATGGTTCACCGCTACCAACAATCGCTCCTGGTTCTACGTTTCGTTTAACCACTACCCCCTTGAGAGGTGAGCGCATAAGAAGATTGGGGCTAGTTTTTCCAGAACGCTCAAGAGACAGAATGTCAGAATCTGCAAACCCCAAATTACGCAGACGGTTTGCAGCAGCATCTTGTGTAATTTTGGCATCAGCCAAAAGATTTGTTAATGAACTGTTCTGGCTAAGAATTTTGACCGTTTGATGGGTTAATAAGAACTCTTGTTGAGCTGAATTAAACTCCGGACTGTATAACTCAATAACTGGGCTACCAACATCAATTGACGCGCCCTCAAAAGAAAATATGCGCTCTACCCTGCCAGATACTCGAGCACTTAATAGTTTCCCTTTTTCTGCATTAAATACAAGTCGTCCAGGCACCTTAATTTCTTCTGGGACCTTTTGTAGGGTTGCTTTTTCAAAGCGATAAATTTCTGGATTAAGGTTAATTCCGGGCATACTTAACGAAATAATTCCCGACCTATCAACCACTATTTCCTTTTCTTGCTGCTCTGTCTTAATGATGCGATGAACGGTTGTTAGACGTCCCGCGATAAATCCAAGGACCAGAATTCCAAAAGCAAATAATGCCAAGCGAATTCGGTAGCGTTTCTCAGGACTTAATTCCCAATAGGCTTTTGATACGGCACCTAACTTGTGCTGTACGAGCTTCACAAAAGTTTTAATATGCTCGGTCAATTTTGGATTAAGGTGTTTTTTCATAGATATTCCTAAAATGGTTCACGTCCAGCTGCAACCATTAATACGGCATATGCCTGCAATAAATCACTTTCAGCAATAGTGAGTTGATTTTGAATCAGACGTAATTGATTTTGTGCAGTTAATAGATCATTAAATCCTTGACCATTATTAGAATATTGGGTCAATGCCACCTTATAAGCTGCATCCGCTTGAGGTAATTGACTGTCTCGAATAAATTGCACTCGATTTTTAGTTTGTTCAAATACGGTATAGGCATTTGCTACACCTAAAATAATTTGCTGACGATTTGCAACATTACTAGCTTCTACTGCTGCCTGCTTACGAACTGCTTGCTCAACTCCATACTTTTCCTTCATAAAAAAATACAAAGGAATCACAATATCAAATTCCAACTGATAAAAAAGTGCGCCATTATTGGACGCAAAAGGGCCTCGTGGCGTATAAGACGAGCCGATGACCTGAAAGTCTGGTAAGTAGGCTTTTTTAGCTAAGCTAACTCCTTTGCGAGCTGCATCCACCTCAAATTGTGAGCTACGCAATAATGGGTGACTTATCTCCGCATAATTCTCCAACTCAATTAATGTGGGAACGGAACGAATTGCTTGTTGCACATTTCCTGATAAAACAATTTTTTCGCGAGGATCGCGTCCAATCAGTTGATTAATATTTCGGTACGCAAGTTGTAACTGCTTCTCCAAATTAAACTGGTCTGCAACTGCTGCACTCTGGGCTACCTGAGCATTTAGAAACTCAACATAAGCGGTCGCATTGTTTGCATAGCGGGCACGTGAAACGTTTTTGATTAATTCAAAACGTGTCACCATCTCTTTAGATAATTGCAATTGTTTTTGTGCAGATAGAGCGTTGTAATAGAGGGTCGATAATTGTGCGCCGAGTTGTAAATAACTAGATTCACTTTGCGCTAAGAGCGACTCTGCCGATGCGTCGGCAATCTCCGAAGCAAGCCCCCTCTTGCCTGGGAATTGAAAAGGTTGAGCAATTGAAATAGAGTTATTGGCTGCACCGGTACTACCGGCACTTCCTAATGCCAGCGGAGAGTTCGGCGGCATACCTGACCAAACTAGCCCAAGCTGTGGATTAGCTGGCGCCGCTATCTGGGGTACGGTAGCTTTTGCTGAAAGGTAATTTTCCCGTAAGGCGGTCAGCTGCGGATTATTAAGCTTTAACTCATTCCATAGCTGCCGCAAATCCATCTCCCGCGGAGGAGTTTGCGCAACAGCCTGCCCAATCGACGGGCATAGGATTAGTAAACAAAAAAACGATCTAACAAAAAACAAGTAACGATCCCCGAGCAAGGGTTAAGTTGATGTAGAGATACGCTCTACCCCCTAAAAAACATCATCCAATCAGGGGCGGCGGTGCTCGGGCTTGATGAAATCCTAAAAGGTGTTGCTCAAAAAATGCTGCTTGCACAGTATGAAGTGCGTATTTTAAAAAATCGATGCAAGTAGCTGCATTGGCTTGAACAACATGTTTTTCAAAATCATCGGTTACTCCATGCGATGAGGTAACCGTTTGCGCAAGATTTTCGTTTTGCCAAAGGATTAAAGGCGGCTCAAAAATTGGCGTTATGGAATTGCCGTCTGCGACATGTTGAATCTCTTCAAAATCATCGAGATCTTCCTGAAAGGATGGGGTCGCAGCCTGGACAGAACACCCAAAAATAATGGATGCAATTACAAACGAATGGATAAATTTTTTGCCAATTGATTCAAGCATGTGTGGATTCTAGCCTATTGGGCTTGAATTACAAGGCTTTGTGGCTTTGAAATTGTTGCGGGGCAACAAAAAGCCGCCTCGTGGGCGGCTTCTTTGGTAATACCGAATCGGTATTATTTGCGCTTGTTAACAGCGTCTTTAAACGCTTTACCAGCAGAAAACTTGGCGGTTTTTGAAGCAGCAATCTTAATGGCTTCACCAGTCTTTGGATTACGACCAGTACGTGCCGAACGCTTACCTTGACTAAAGGTTCCAAAACCAACTAACTGAACAGAGTCACCTTTTGTTACTGCCTTGATAATATTTTCAATTGCGGAGTTCAGAGCACGCTCAGCACTTGCTTTTGAAAGTTCAGCATCATCAGCAATTTTTTCTACGAGTTCAGCTTTATTCATATTTTTCCTTTAAACAAACAATTAACAAACTTTAGAGAATGGCTTGCAAGAGCAACCCAAGATAGAAGTCTCCTAAATATATATTATCAATTCCTTAGCGATTCGCAACTGATAATGTTCAAGAGTTTGCAACAAGGATTGCTTGAATACAAGGGGATAACTCTAGGGATAATCCCGCATTTTTTGGAGATCCAGACCGCCATCAGACCCTTTACTGGCTTGATTTAGCGGTTAATTTCATAATCTGGATCCACCTGCCCGTCTATAAAATTAGACAGTCTGTGCCCGACGAACGAGCATCTGGCGCCCTATCATGACAGTTGTAATCACAAGTCCAGCAAAAAGAATATTCATCAATGTAATAGGCTCAGAGACCAAAATGGCAGAAGCTAACAAGGTACAAAATGGTTGCAGTAGCTGCACTTGACTCACGCGAGAAATTCCGCCAATGGCCATACCGCCATACCAAAAGAAGAACCCAACAAACATTGAAAAAATTCCCAAATATAAAAAGCTAATCCAAATCGTGGTGCCAGCCATGAAATAGGATTCTTGAAATGTAAAGGCACTACCAAGCAGATTGATCGGTAGTGAGAGTACTAAAGTCCACGAGATGACTTGTTTCGCATTCATCGTCCGCGATAAATTACCGCCAATCGCATAGGCAATTCCATTTGCCGCACAGGCAATCAATAGCAAGAGATCGGTATAGCGAAACCCCCCTTCACTATTTAAATAGGCATAGGTACAAACCAAGGCGCAGCCTGTCAGGGCGCTCATCCAAAAGCCAAAAGAAGGTCTCTCGTGGAACAGCAAAACCCCCGCAACCACGGTAGCCAACGGCATGATCCCCAAAATAACACCGGCATGAGAGGCCTCGCCCGTGGTCATCGCAATATTGATAAATAACGGAAAGACAAAGACCACCCCGAGTGCCACAATCGCAAATTGTCGAATTTGTTTAGCATCTGGAATCGGTGCCTTGGTGTAGATCAGATAGGCTCCAGCCAAAATCCCAGCGAGTAATGCGCGGGCAAAACATAAGAAATAGGGATTAAGAATCTCAACGGCTATTTTGGTAACCGGCAAGGTCAGACTGAAGATAAAAATACCAATGAAACCAACCAACATGCCTTTGGTTTCATGCTTCATCGATGGCTCTCAAGAAAATAAAATGGCTCCGCGATGGAGCCATATGGGAACAAATTAATTGAATTAATTTCGGGGTTTTTGTTTAATAGCAAATGACAAGTAGCCAAGAGCAAGACCGGACCCCAAGGAGAATATGAACACAGCGGTTTTGGAGTCAGGGGCACTTGCTGAGAAGATCAAGTAAAACGCTAGGGTAATGCTAACAACCATACCAACAAAACCAGCGATTTTCATGACCTTGTCTTTTGTACTCATTGAATCATTAATTAGCATCTGGAGCATTTTTTTCCTTTCAGCAAAAAGAATCGGCGGGACTAGAATTATTGTATAACGATTAAGCCATCACTTACAGGGGTAGCGTTGTTTAAAAAAACGGATCAAGGTTTTGGCAGCTTGCTCTGGGTTAAATTGCGGATTTTGCTGATTCCACTTTAAAAAATCATCCAATATTTGCTCACGCGTGTGATTATTTGCTGCAAAGCAAATACTGGGTTTTGAGCCCGCTGGCCGACTGGCTAAATAGGCTTGATAAACCCCCTCACCAAACCCGAAGCAAAAGTTTTGGGCATCGATGTCATTTCGCGACTTACAAAGCTCCACCATCGCAGCCGTTGATGCATCATGCGGCTTTAATTGAGCAAAACTGGTAACGGGAAGTAAGACCAAAAAGCTGATCACCAATCCAATGCTTACCCTCAGTGTTTTCATTATTCGCACCATTAGCGTCTAAAGCCTCCCATACGACCTGCTCCAAAACCGCCTCCACGAAAACCCCCAAAACGATCTCGATTCTCATCAAAGCGAGCTTGCTCCCGCAGCGCATTTTCTTGGGCGGCTTCCCGAGTTGCATTGGGGTTTGCACGATCCTCGGAAATAGCTGAGCGCCCCTCTTGGTTAAGTCGATTCGCTTGTGCTTTCTCCTCTGGAGTGGCATCTTTCTGAAATGCACTGTCAGCACGTTGCGCGGCATTGCGCGCATCTTGGCGCTCTTGTGGGGTCGCGTTATTTTTCCAGTCATTTAACAAGCGCTGCTGATTTGCAATGCTGCTAGGACCAATAAGACCACGATTTGGACGTTGCTCATTATTGTTGACATTAATCGTGCCACTTGACCAAGCTGGCGTTGCCCATAATGCCCCTCCGACCGCTAAACCCACCCCAAAAGACATTGCACCCCAAGCTGGATCGTATGCTGGATAAGGTGGGTAATCGGGATAGGGCCATGGGCCATACACCTGGGTTGGGTTATAAGTTGGTACATACACAATTTGCGTATTGGGTGGCGCAATCATGATGTTTCCGCTTGCATCGGTACTCACGGTCATTTGAGCATTCGTTTTTAATGTACCGGCGGCTTGCGCTTTCTTACGAAGTGCCTGAATGGCTTTCATCGTGTCAGCCGGTTGTAATTTATAGGCATTTCCGAGATTTTGCGTCCACTGCAATTGCTTACCCATCATGGTTAATGCCTGGGGAAATGTAACTAATGACTTCACACTGTCGTTCCACGATTGGGCATTTAGCGCATTGGTGAGCGCACTGCCTTGCAAGCTCGCATTGCTCGAGCGCCAGTTATAGGCTTCAGCAACCTCGAGTGGATAAGTTGAAGCCAACAGCATGATGGAGAGTAATGAATCGGGGTACAAAGCAATAGAAGAAACCAAGGACTCCAGTTGCGCATTTGATAATGTTTGGGGGCTGGCACTGGCCGAGGCAGAGCTTCCAGAGCCAGTATTCGATTGCCCCCCTGCGCAAGCACCTAATAAGAGCATCGTGGCGACACTCACCGCAATACAAATAGGCTTCTTTGATTTAGCCATCACGATCTTGGGGTCCATTAATTTCAGCGATACACAAAAGAATGAATTATTTTGCCATCTCCGCCACGACCTCGCCAGTGATGCGTGCTGCTAACTCGTTCTCGGGGGTAAAGGATTTGCCCCAACCCTCTTTTTCATAAAGCTCAACCTCTTCAGGGTTTCGTGCTCGAATAAATATTTTTACTTCCGGATTAAGGGTTCGGGCAGTCTCAACCATCTTACTAATATCAATCGAATCTTTCGTTGCAATGACCAAGATTGCGGCGCGAGCGATATGTGCTTGAATCAATACAAAAGGATCAGCTGCGTCACCGGTTACGGCAGGAATATTTTGGTTTCGTAAGTTCTCAACAAGACCGCGATCTTTTTCAGCAATCACACAATTAATATTATGTGATTTAAGGTTCTCAAAGACTTTTTTACCCACTCGACCATAACCAACAATGACCACCTGCTTATGTAAGAGCGATTGATTGACAGTACTTGGCAATAAAGAAAGAGGATCGAGTCGCTCATCAAGCTTACGTGCCAGATGAGAGCGTTTTCGAGCCCATACAAGGGCGGGTTCAATGCCATTGAATAAGAAGGAGTTTAAGGCGATCGATAAAATTGCTCCCGCCAAAATCAGGCTGTATGCCTCATTTGGGATTAGATTCATGGCAAGGCCCATGCCAGCGAGAATGAATGAGAACTCACCAATTTGTGCCAAGCTCACACCGACCGTTAAAGCGGTTCCAAGTGGGTAATTAAATAGGAGAACCAGAACAATACCCACTGCCATATTTCCAATCAGAATGATTGAAACAACGATTAACAATTTAAGCGGCTCTTGCCAAACGATCTCTGGGTTAAAAACCATTCCAACCGATACAAAGAATAAAACAGCAAAGGCATCGCGTAAGGGCAAAGATTCATCAGCAGCACGTTTACTCAGCTCGGACTCACCTAGCATCATGCCCGCAAAGAAAGCGCCGAGCGCAAAAGATACATCAAATAATTCAGCCGAAAAGAAGGCAACCCCAATTGCGGTAGCAATGACAGCCAAAGTAAACAGCTCTCGCGAGCCACTCTTTGCCACCAACCATAACATCTTGGGTAATAAACGCTTCCCAACCACTAGCATCAGCGCGATAAATGCGGCAACTTTTGCAAGGGTTAAACCAATCATAGACAGTAAATCGCCAGAACTCGCCTGCTGAGTAGTGGCTGCGTTATCCCCATAGATACCAGCCAATACAGGCAATAAAACCAGGGCTAGGACCATAACGAGGTCCTCAACTACGAGCCAACCAACTGCAATCTGGCCATTCGCTGTTTCTAACAAGCCTTTTGATTCAAGTACTCGCAAAAGAACAACGGTACTTGCAACGGACAAGCTGAGGCCAAAAACAATGGCACCAATGGTTGATAAATCCCAATAGCTTGCAACCATAAAACCAAGTGCGGTAACCACAATAATCTGGAGTAATGCGCCAGGTACGGCAATTTTTTTGACGGCCATCAAATCGTCAAATGAAAAATGCAGTCCGACACCAAACATCAAGAGCATTACACCAATCTCTGCTAACTGCTGCGATAGCCCAATGTCTGCCACGAATCCAGGAGTTGCGGGTCCAATCATGACCCCAGCAATTAAATAGCCGAGCAATGGCGGCATTTTCAAATATGAGGCAGCCAAGCCAAAGATCAGAGCCAATCCAAAACCTCCAGCAAGAGTGGCAATCAGAGTAACGTCATGTGGCATAGATCGGAATAGTTATTCGTTATCGATATAAACCATTCGATAGTATCAGTTTTGTTTTTATACGCTCCAGCAAAAAACCATACTCCATCAGCATTCCCCGTTTTTTCTTAGTCGTTGTTGAGGAATGTCTCCTGCAATGGCAAATGTGGAGAGTTGGGATAAAGCCACGCTTCCAAATGCTGTCATGCAGCGTTCTTAAATTAAGCGTATAGTAGATTTAGGGTTAACCCTTAAAAAGGGTTAATTCCTATTTAAATCATACCTTTACAAGAGGAAAAAGCATGAAAAATCTAATCAAATTACTCAAAAATAGCATTGAGGCCTGGTCTGAGGCACGCCTTGCGTATCTCGCAAGGAACCGAAAAAATTACCTCATGGGGTCATGAAATGACGGTTTTCACTCACTTCCTGCCCGAAACTCAAATCAGTCGGTACGGCTCGTGGCTAAAAACCTTGGATCCACAGACGCTAAGGAACTACTTTGGAATTAGCTTAAGTGCTGAGGGCATCAATCGCCTCATCCAAAAATTTAAACAGGACAAGGCAAATCATCATTTTTTAATTGCTCATCACGATGGACACTGGGCCGGTGTAATTCATATTGCCTGTCTTGATGATGCAGTGGAATTTGGCGTGATTGTGAAAAAAGAGTTTCGTCGACATGGCATTGCCGATCAACTATTGAGCGAAGCAATCACTTGGGCTCAAAACCGTGGCTATCATACGCTCTATATGCATTGTGTCATCGAGAATCAAGCGATTCGACATTTATGCGATAAGCACGGCTTGCAATCCAAGAATATCTACGGCGATGTCGAGGGATACATGCGCCTACCCAAAGCGAACTGGCGCTCATTATGGAAAGAGTATTGGCAGCGCCAAGCTAATTGGTATTACTTTGTCGAAGACCGGCTGAAGGACACAAAGGCCATCTAAAGTTAAGCTCTTAGAGCAATTCACTGATCTCGATTAGATTTTGGTCGGGGTCGCGTACATAGACTGAATTTATTTTCGTCGTTGCTCCAGTTCGAACAACGGGCCCTTCGATGATTGGCCAATTTAGAATTTTTAATTGCTCAATCACCTCCTTCAACGGACGATCTGCAATAAAACATAAATCAAGCGAACCAGGTGTTGGAACATCCGCCTTGGGTTCAAATTCTTTACCTTTGATATGAAGATTGATCTTTTGCTGACCAAACTTGAATGCTTTACGTTCAACCGGTGGTGTTCCCCCAATAAATGACTCAAGTTTCATCCCAAGTATGCGTGTATAGAAATGGATGCACTGTTTCTCGTGTGCAGTTGTTAAAACCAAATGATCCAGATGATCAATCATGTCCCCTCCATCACAATTGCTAATGAATGAATCATATGGTATCCAACCAATAAATTAAAGTGTTCGGTTATGGGTAAATACGAGATGGGTAAATCTGAATCGCGCTTTCCAAACCAAACAACTGCTCACTTTGGTATATCCGAATGCAATTTGTTTTATTCATCGTCTTTATTTTGTATGAACATAAACATATGCTACTACAAATGAGAATGATTATCAATACCTATTCATAGTTAAATACTTCCTTTAGTCCTTTAGGTTTTTGGGTTATCGCAGGAGCGGCACTTAAGTGGAGTGCAAGCCTTTGCAAGAGCTGCATGGCATTGAAGAAGTACCATAATAGAAGTAACTAAAGTTAGTCCTATTATTTATTCAATTGATTACTTCGACACCCTCTCGAACCATTAGCCAAAATGTAGCTTCGTTATTTATTGTGATTGCGGAGCTTATGGGAACCTCCTTGTGGTTCTCGATCAATGGCGTGGCTGACAATTTAATTGGTTCCTGGAATATCAATCTTGCAGGTATTGGTGTTTTGACCAATGCCGTGCAATTGGGTTTTGTAGCAGGCACCTTATTATTTGCTTTAAGCGGTATTGCGGATCGGTTTAGACCCAGTCATCTATTTGCCGCTTGTGCCCTACTTGGGGCGCTGTTCAATACCGCATTTGCGATATGGGCCGATAGCATCTGGATGGGCTCTGCACTGCGTTTCTTGGTTGGAATTTGTTTAGCAGGCATCTACCCTATCGGCATGAAACTCATCATGACTTGGGATCCTCAAAAGGCATCCTCGCGTATCGCGCAATTGGTTGGCATGCTCACTCTGGGAACGGCTATTCCCCATGCCACACGCTACTTCGGTGTTGATTGGCCTTGGCAAGAGGTGATTCTGTTCTCCTCCTTCCTGGCTATCATTGCGATGGGAATTATTTTTTGGCTTGGCGACGGCCCCCACCTCAAATTAGGCACCGCCTCAAGGGTGAAGCTAAGTGGCTTTCGACAACTTTTTGCTATCCCAGCATATCGTCGGTCTGCATTAGGTTATTTCGGTCATATGTGGGAACTCTACGCCTTCTGGGCGCTGGTGCCATTTCTGATTGCCAGTACGTATCCCGTTCAAAATTCCTTGAATTTATCTGGATTGGCATTTTCGGTCATCGGGATCGGTGCGCTCGGATGTTTTCTTGGAGGGCAACTTAGCAAATCAATGGGTGGGGTCAAGGTTGCCTCAACCGCTTTAGCACTATCGGGTATCTGCTGTCTTCTCTATCCATGGATTGCTGGGTTACCACTGTGGGCGCAAATTTTGTTTTGGCTTATTTGGGGCATGAGTGTCGTCGCTGACTCGCCACAGTTCTCGGCCCTATCGGCCCAGGCTTGCCCACCCGAAATTGTCGGAACGGCACTGACGATTCAAAATGCGATTGGCTTCACCATCACGATGATCTCAATTCAAATCAGTACCCTGGTCTTGCCCCTCGTGGATCACTACATTACCTGGCTATTACTACCGGGCCCTGTATTAGGACTTATTTTTTTGAATCGCATTTCAAAGAGCAGTTCTTAAATATGCGTCGCATCGAAATCGTCACCCCAGCCCCTCCTGGGAGCCTCCACGGTAATCGTGTGACCGCCAAACGATGGCAAGGTTTTTTAAGACAGCTTGGCTACCGAGTCCCCATCACTGAATCCTGGTCTAAAAAAGACGCCGACCTTCTGATTGCCTTGCATGCCTATCGAAGTCATGCGTCAATTGATGCGTTTAAGCTCGCATACCCTAACCGTCCTTTAATTCTGATTCTGACCGGTACTGACCTATATCGGGATATGGCAAACCACCCAGAGGTTCATAAATCGATGGCATTAGCAGATGCATTGGTAGTTTTACAGGCAGAGGCATTACAAATCATCCCCACAAAATGGCGTCATAAGGCAGCAGTCATTCATCAGTCGGTACCGCAGATACCAAAGCAGCAAAAGCCCAAAGGGCAATTCAGCGTGAGTGTGATTGGGCATCTTCGCCCTGAAAAAGATCCTTTTTGTATCATCCGCGCCTTACCCTATTTGCGCAGCGACAGTCAAATCACTATTCAACACTTGGGG
>Ga0214921_10001836_pt1 | contig 35584 bp, 38 predicted proteins | sample LL1505_MetaG_FD_177992 | JGI IMG/M metagenome (GOLD analysis project Ga0214921, IMG submission 177992) | Freshwater microbial communities from Lake Lanier, Atlanta, Georgia, United States - LL-1505 | ecosystem: Environmental > Aquatic > Freshwater > Lake | place: USA: Georgia | collected... | reverse complement strand
AACAAGCGCTCAATGGCAGCCGGCTACGCTGGTCTCGACAATGAGCTCTTCTACATGGACAAAACCATGATGGTCTTTGGTGATGCTAAGAAGGTGGTTGAGGATATGGTCAAAGCGGTGGATTGATCAATTCTTGTGAGTAATCAAAAGGCAGCCTCGGCTGCCTTTTTTATCGAAAGCCTAAGCGATCCTTATCGGTTCGCTCTTGTCCGTCGACAAATAACTTTTTACATAAACCTGCCCCGCTACCATGAGGCATTTTGCTGGCCTCCTTTTGCAGCTTAAACATCGCCTCAAAACAATCGCGGCGATGGTCATATTGACTGATAACGGTTTTGACCTCTTTACCTTTATAAAAATAGGTGAAATCAAGCGTCCAAAATTGATCACCCAAGGGGATTGGCTCACCCTTTTTAAGAACGATCGGTTCTTGCTGCTTTACCTGTGGTGCACATCCAAACAGAAACAGTATGACTCCGATAGCTGTAATTTTATTCATTAAAAATAGTCATTTATTTTTCGTAATGTCAGCTCATAGTATCCAAAGTTTTGGGAAATAAAAAGGGCAGCCTAGGCTGCCCTCTGTTTTGACCGAAGTCTTGTTACATCATTCCGTCCATACCGCCCATACCGCCCATACCACCCATACCGCCTGGCATACCGCCACCCGCAGATTCCTCTTTTGGAGACTCTGCAATTGCGCAATCAGTGGTTAGCAATAGTGCAGCAACGGATGCAGCATTGACCAATGCGGTTTTAGTAACCTTGGTTGGATCAATCACACCTTGTGCAACTAAGTCACCATACTCACCGGTCGCAGCGTTATAACCATGATTACCTTTGCCAGCTGCGACGGAGTTAACAACTACGCTTGCCTCATCACCAGCATTGGAAACGATGATACGCAGTGGCTCTTCCATGGCACGCAACACAATGCTAATACCAGCATTTTGATCAGGATTGTCCCCCTTGAGACCAGCAATGCCTTGCTTCGCACGAATCAGTGCAACGCCGCCGCCAGGAACAATACCCTCTTCAACGGCTGCACGAGTTGCATGCAAAGCGTCATCCACACGCGCCTTCTTCTCTTTCATTTCGACTTCAGTTGCGGCACCAACACGGATTACAGCAACACCACCTGCTAACTTAGCAACACGCTCTTGTAATTTCTCACGGTCATAGTCACTAGTTGCCTCATCAATCTGCACCCGAATGTTCTTAACGCGCGCTTCGATCGATTTTCCATCACCGGCACCATCAATAATGGTGGTGTTCTCTTTGCCAATCTCAACACGTTTAGCTTGTCCAAGGTGCTCAAGTGTGGTTTTCTCGAGAGTTAAACCAACTTCCTCGGCAATCACTTGGCCACCGGTCAAGATTGCAATATCTTCCAACATCGCTTTGCGACGATCACCAAAACCAGGAGCCTTTACAGCACAGGTCTTTAAGATGCCACGAATGTTGTTCACGACCAAGGTTGCCAAGGCTTCACCTTCAACATCTTCAGCAACAATCATCAATGGACGACCCGATTTAGCGACTTGCTCAAGAACTGGTAAGAGATCGCGAATATTGCTGATCTTCTTATCAAACAAGAGGATGTAAGGGCTTTCCAAAACAGCGGTTTGCTTCTCAGGCTGATTAATGAAGTATGGGGACAAGTAGCCACGGTCAAACTGCATACCCTCTACTACTTCTAACTCGTCTTCAAGTGACTTGCCATCTTCTACAGTAATCACACCCTCTTTGCCAACCTTCTCCATGGCTTCAGCAATCCGCTTACCAATGCTCTCATCGCTGTTCGCTGAAATCGAACCAACTTGTGCAATTTCTTTGGTGGTGGTGCAGGGTTTGCTAATTTTTTTGAGCTCTTCAATCGCAGCCGTAACCGCTTTATCGATACCGCGCTTGAGATCCATTGGATTGTGGCCAGCAACTACATACTTCATCCCTTCACGGACAATCGATTGAGCCAATACCGTTGCCGTTGTCGTACCGTCACCTGCAATATCGGCAGTCTTGGAAGCAACTTCCTTAACCATCTGGGCACCCATGTTCTGGAGCTTGTCTTTAAGCTCTATCTCTTTGGCGACTGTGACGCCATCCTTGGTGATGGTTGGGCCACCAAATGAGCGCTCGATCACCACATTACGACCCTTGGGTCCAAGGGTTACTTTGACTGCATTTGCGAGGATGTTGACACCCTCAACCATCTTGACGCGGGCGTTATCGCCAAACACTACATCTTTTGCTGCCATGATTAAATTCCTTTCTAAATGCCTAATTACTTCTGAACAACGGCCATGATGTCTTCTTCACGCATGACAAGAAGCTCGTCGCCATCCACTTTTACGGTCTGACCTGCATACTTTCCAAATAACACGCGATCACCAACTTTGACATCGGGAGCATTTAATTTGCCACTGTCATCCCGCTTTCCTGGGCCAACGGCTAATACCTCGCCCTGATCAGGCTTTTCTGCTGCGTTATCTGGAATGACGATTCCAGAGGCGGTTTTTGTTTCTTGATCTAAGCGCTTAATAATCACGCGATCGTGTAAAGGACGTAAATTCATTCCCTCTCCTATGTTAGTAAGTATTAACTAATAAAATTTGCTGCCTCATTATCTCTGCACATCATGCTAAATATATGATTTATATAATTATTTTCATAAAAATGAAGTAATTTATAATCACTGTTAGCACTCTCGTGTAGTGAGTGCTGATTATATAGGTCTTTATTAGCTATTTTCAAGAGCCCGCTTTTCTCAACCCCAACGACACGGGTTTTGAATGATGAATGCCACCGTCAGGCAGCTGTAGGAGATTTCCTACACATAAATCATCTTTATGCCCTTACTTAAAACCTTTGGCATGCATAGACTCGTTGATATTCGATTGGAGAGATCATGAGCCCTAAATCACGGCTTTATAACTTGGTAATGGCATGGAAGAACAAGCCCTTCCGCCAACTGCGCGACATTGAACAGCCCTATTGGGAAAGCCCACAGCATGAAGATCAATTTGCTCAGGCTATCCCAAAAAACGTCGTCGATCCATTGGCATATCGAGGAATTGATTTTGAGCCAATCTTTAATCGCTCTGGAAGTAGCCTAAAGGGTGTTCTATTTCGGCCCTTGTTAAGCGCTTCCTCATCCGAGGTTCTGCGTTACTGCATGGAGGGAATTGATGCGATTCATTACTGGCAATGCAGTAATCGGATCATCCCCCTCATTCTGCCAATCAAAGTGACGGATCTAAAAATTGCAGCGTGTGTTGATGGACTATGCGATCTGATTCTAAATTCAAGACTCCCGATTGGTTTAATCAATATTGGCTTTTTGCATCATCAAGACATCGATAACGAGTTAACCGCTGCAGTCACGAAGCTAAGGCGTTTGGGGGTGCTATTTCATGCTCTTCAATTTGATGGAAACCCCAATACCATCAAATTGATTAGTCAGTTTCAGTTTGAGGCCGTTCATTTGGATGTTTCACACCTTCGTGAAACAAGCTCCTTAAGCGGAACCCAACTCATCGACCAAATTCACTTATTGAAGAAGTGGTCCTGCAAAACCTATTTCAGTAATGTCACCTTTGTTCGCGATAACGAACTTGCCTATCAACTGGGTATCGATTATTGCTACGGCAGCCTCATGCTCTCACCGGTTAATCGACATCAAATTATTCATATCCAAGATAGTCGTATTGGTAAGGCACTTTTTTCCATTCAAACATCAAAATAACTTTAACCACAAGGAGACCTGTAATGCGTAATAAAGTGATGTTGATTGATGATCATCCAGCCATGTTAATGGCGTTGAAATCAATGCTGTTAAACCAAGTACCATTTGAAGTGGTGGCCCAAGCCCAAAGCGGCGAAGAGTGCCTAAGTGTATTAAAGAATGTCCAACCCGATATTGTGATTCTCGATTTGGATATGCCCAAAACCGATGGCTTTGATGTCATTCGAAAAATTGGGATCTCATACCCAAATATTCGCATCCTCATCCTGTCAAGCCTTGATGAGCAAGTGTATGGGGGTCGAGTTCGTTCTTTGGGTGCCCATGGTTTTGTGAACAAAACGGCTAGCGCAAATATTATCTTGGCAGCTTGCGTTGCAGTTTCACAAGGCTATACCTTCTTCTCGACTGGACGCAATGGCCATGCAGCCTTATCCGATAGCGAAAAGATGGCATCGATTTCTGACCGAGAATTACAAGTCATGAAATACCTCGGCAAAGGGAAATCGAATGCAGAAATATCGGATCACCTCAATATCAGCAGTAAAACGGTTGCAACCTATAAGCATCGCTTATTTGATAAGTTAGGGATCTCAAACATTGCTGATCTGGTGCTATTTTGCCGTAATAACCACATCATTGAAGGCTGAGATTGGGGCAGAGCGCGATGTCTTCTTTATCAAAGTGGGTATTCGGACTAGGCATCGCGTTCTTTATGCATTGTGGTCATGCTCAAGGGGGCTTGCCTCAATTTACCCAAACAGAGCAAATGTGGATCAAAGCCCATCCAATGGTTCAATTTAGCATTCATGAAAAATATCGCCCGTACTGGGATAGTGGCATTTATCCCAAACTGTTCTCAAAATTAAAGGATTGTTCAGGTCTCGAATTTTCACCAAAGTGGCGCAGTTCTGAAGAAGTTGGTATTCATCATATTCGTAATGGTGAAGTAAGTTTTGTGATTGACCCCAATCAGCAACTGGAATCGGCGGTTGCTGGCCGACTTACAGAACCAATCTTTTGGGGTCACGATGTGGTGCTGGCAGCGCACTCAAAGAACACATTACCATTGAGCCCGAAGATGGAGAAAACCGTCTTTTTTGATCGAGGTTATGGCTTCTCGGAGTCAATTAATGGAGGGCACCTCATCAATTCACCAGAATTAATTGCCCAACAATTGATGGCTGGTGATGCGCATTTTGCGGTTATGCCTTTGCGCTTAGCCGTTCATCTTAGTAAACAACTGAATTTTCAAGAGATACAAATCCGACCTCTAGGTCATCAGCCTTTTGCGTATCGCTGGTTTATTTCAGATCAAGACCGCATTCTTCACTCAATTGTGCAAAAGTCATTACATGCAGCAGATCCTTTCTTCATGGGTGAACTTTTAGCCATCCCATCCTTAGCATCAGATCGATCGCAGCATGTAATAAATTGGCTTTGGTTTGGAATTGCTGGCTCCTCTGGACTTATTGCAATCTTGCTTGGTTTCTTTGCTTGGCAACGTAAGAAGCAATTGCGCACAGAGGCTAATCTCATGGATATTGCTCAAGAAGCACAGGACGCAAGCGAAGCAAAATCTGCGTTCTTAGCAACCGTTAGTCATGAAATTCGTACGCCAATGCATGCTGTAATCGGTGCACAGGAGCTGTTGCTAAAAAATAACGCATTGAATCAGCATCAACGGGAATTATTACAAAGCGCCCATACATCGGCTGCCTCTTTATTGGGGATGCTCAATCAAGTCCTCGACATCGCCAAAATTGAAGCAGGGAAATTTACGGTTGAGCATGAGCCAGTTGATTTAAAACAAATTCTTTTCGAAATTAATCAAACTTTTTTTGTGTACGCCAAGAATAAAGGGCTGCATTTAGCTAGCTTTATTGATCCAAGTATTGCCGATGTCTTACTTCTTGACCCTTTACGTATTCGTCAAATTCTTCACAATCTCCTAAGTAATGCGATTAAATTTACAGAGCAAGGCTTTGTGTTTTTTGAGATTCGAATCCTAGCGAACGACCATGCTGGTCAATTATTAGAGTTTCGAATCATTGACCAAGGCATTGGAATGGCAAAAGAAGATATTGAGCGCGTACAAATGCCCTTTGAGCAAATTCGCTCCCACTTATCTGCGAATAATGAATCAGGGTCAAGTACTGGCCTTGGATTGAGCATTACCAATCACCTGATTGGATTAATGCAGAGTAAATTGATTATTGAGAGTGCGCCTAATCTAGGCACAAGTGTTCATTTTGTTGTGGCATTTTCTAGAACATGTCACTCCATTGAAAATAGCCAACACTCTCCTAATGCGCCAAGCCATCCCTTATTTAAGAACATTCGCGCCCTGATTGTTGAGGATCATCCAGCGAGTCGACATATCCTATTTTTGCAATTGCAAACCCTTGGTATTCATGTTGACCAGTGCGCCAATGGAGATGAGGCGCTTATGCGACTTCACGATGATTTGTATGACATTATTCTGACCGATCACTCGATGCCTGGAATGCATGGTACCGAGTTAGCTCGCAAAATTCGTGCCTCAGGTCAGCGTGATATTGTCATTATCGGCATTACAGCAGACATTTATGCTAAGACCTCACAGTCTGAACTGATCGGATCGGGCATGAATGGCGTTCTGATTAAACCGATCCGCTTAGAATGCCTTGAGTCTGAGCTGTTAAAGCACTTACATCACCATTCATCGACCACCTTTATCAAACCATCCGTTAGCTCACTTTGCATGAGTCACTTAATTGTGGAGGAGGTTTTAAAGGTTCAACTTGAAACCTTGGATGCTCTTAAAGAAACGCTTAGTCTTGACTCGCTGATGAGCTTGATTCATAAAATTAAAGGTGGCGCATTACTCAGTGAAGATCAATGGCTCTATGATCAATGCGTTCTCTTAGAAAAATCAGATGCTGAGCTAATAAGCCTGCAGAAATCATTCCAACGAATTCTTGATACCAGCAATGATCGCCTAAGAAAACAAATCAACGCGCCTAGTTAAGCGTAAAGAGCTTTTCTTAATCTAGGCGACTTTTATCAGAATTAGCGTTTATTAACTGCATCCTTAAATGACTTGCCAGCCGAAAATTTGACAGTCTTGGATGCTGCAATCTTGATAGCCTCGCCGGTTTTTGGGTTACGCCCCATTCGTGCAGCGCGCGAACCCAAGGAAAAGCTTCCAAATCCGACCAGCTGTATCGTATTGCCCTTGGCAACACTCACCTTGATTGCATCGAGGGCTAAATTAAGAACCTCCTCAGCCTTGGTTTTACTTAAATCCGCTCCATCCGCAATCACATCCACTAAGTCTGCTTTTGTCATGATTTACTTCCTTTATTGAAGTGTTATTTGTCGAGGAGCGAATCGCCATTATTTGGCCAAACCAGATCTCCACGTTTATCCTAGCAAAGATATGAGGAAAATCTGTAAATACTTTTTGACAAATTAGAAAAATAATGAAATTTGATCGGCCAAATCGCAGTTTTCTAACTCAATATCTAGGGTTAGTACTAGCACTTTTTTGTTTTACCCCTTTTCTTAGTCATGGCGCTGTAGCCCAATCTTCAATGCCAATTGGCGTTGAGCAGGCGATTAAACGTAGCGGCATCCCAAAAGACTCAATCAGTATTGCCGTCAGTGAAATCCCTTCGGCAGCCAATCCTAAACCCGGATCGCGCCAGATCCTGAATTGGCGCGATGAGGTGGCAATGAATCCGGCCTCAACCATCAAATTACTCACTACGCTCGTTGCCCTAGATATTTTGGGACCAAAATATCGATGGAAAACTGAACTCTTCACCGATGGTGCGATCAAAAACGGTACCTTAAAAGGAAATATTTATTTTGTAGGTCACGGAGATCCCAAATGGATTCCAGAGGAACTGGATCGCTTAACAAAGCAATTACGCGATCTTGGCATACAACGCATTGACGGTAATTTAATCTTTGATCGAAGTGCATATGCCAAACAAGTGATGGAGGAGGTAACCATTGATGGCGAAACCTTGCGCGCTTATAACGTCGCCCCTGATCCGTTGTTGTATGCATTTCGGACACTATCGTTTGAAATCAATCCCAACAAGACTGGCCAGGGATCTCAAATCAGCTACACCCCAAAGTTAGCTCGTTTTACGATTCAAAATGATATTTCGATGCGCCCTACCCCCTGCGATGGAACAAGACGCAATCTTCGGTTAGAAATTATTCCGAATCCAACTGAGATTGCAAGCTCTCAACTGAAGAACAAATCAGCAATTCAGTGGAAAGCTGTTTTTTCGGGAGAACTCTCTCAAAAATGTCAAGAAATTACATTCAATGCGGTTAAGTTTGATCCTGATACGTTTCTGACTCTAGGGTTTACAGCTGCATGGGAAGATGCTGGGGGTCTTTGGGTTCGCCCACCTAGCGGTCAAGCTGGGTCAGTTCCTGTGTATGCGCGTCCTCTATTAAGTTTTGAGGGCCTGAGTTTGTTAGATGCTACCGAAGACATTAACAAATTATCAAATAATGTTATGGCTAGGCAGGTTTTTTTGACATTAGCACTTGAAAAAGTTGGCAAGCCCGCTGATATTGAATCGGCAAAAGGCGTGGTGCAGGCGTGGCTTAATCAACGAGGATTGGATTTTCCGGAACTAGTGATTGAAAATGGTTCGGGCTTATCTCGTAATGAAGCAATCTCGGCACGTCATCTCAATAGCCTCTTAATTTCAGCTCAAAACTTACCGATTGCAGAGGCCTTTGCCAATACCTTGCCAGCTGCAGGATCGGAGGGAACGATGCGTCACCGTTTAATTACGCAATTACGAAAATTTTTACACCTTAAGAAAAAGCCAGAGGCCCGAATTAAAACAGGCTCCCTAAATCATGTGCGCACCATCTCTGGTTATGTCTTTAGTAAATCAGGCCGGATCTATGCAGTGACCTCGTTCATCAATGACCCCAAAGCCAATCGAGGGCAAGAGGTGCACGATCAACTGCTCACATGGTTATTAGAAGATGGTCCAGATCCAAAAGATGCGCGCTGAAGCCGATCACGTACTGCATCCCATGCCTCGGTCTTTGGGGGGCTTGGGATTAAAATGCCTTGGTATTGGCCTTGATCAAGATCCCTTAAAAGACGATAAAGTTGCTTTGCAAGCAATGCGGGATCCATCGCAATCGCTATGAAGGTTATGTTTTGTGAATATGCTTTAAGTTCCTCTTGATGATGCGAATGCTCATGCTCCCAAAGGATTACGGCCAATCGTAACTTGGGTTCTTGATTCATGAATCCACTCAGTTGAGATGCAATGTCAGATTCTGAATACAGATACAGAGCGGTGTGGGGCGCATAGTGAGCCAGATGAGTACCGGATACCCGGGGTTGGTTCGCTGTGCCTGAACTACTGACTACATCGATTCCAGTACTTGCCTTAATCATGGATGGACTAATCGATCCTGGACGAAGTAATTTAGGTGGCCCTTCCCCAGAGACATCCAAGATCGTTGACTCAATCCCGTGTTCACAAGGGCCGCCATCCAAAATCAATAAATCTGGATTATTTGGAAACTCAGTCTCAACATCCGCGGCGGAGGTTGGTGAGATACGTCCATAACGATTGGCAGATGGTGCGGCAATGCCGCCCCCAAAACGACGCAATAGCTCCTGGGTCAGTAGGTGAGCCGGTGAGCGAATCGCAACCGTGGATTGTCCTCCGGTGACACAATCCAAAACTAGTTTACTTTTCTCAAATACCAAGGTTAGGGGCCCTGGCCAAAAGTGTGTAATCAAAGTAAGAGCGGTCTCTGAGATATGCCGAGTCCAAGGATCTAAAACGGTCAACCAGTCTTTTTCGGTATCTTTGCTACCCTCTAGTGGGGCTTGCACATGAATAATTAGAGGGTGATTAGCAGGTCTTCCCTTTAGTTGATAGATTTTTTGGACCGCATCGCGATTACTTGCATCAGCACCTAAGCCATATACCGTTTCGGTAGGAATGGCGACAAGCTGACCAGCACGAATCGTGTTGAGCGCGCGGTCTAATAAAAGCGAATGTAGCTCATCCATTACCAAGCTTAAGGAGCAATCGCTAAATGATTGGCAACCTCGGCACAGGCCTGCTTCGCCTCCTCAATGGTATGGCCCAAGCAATTGATATGGCCCATCTTGCGTCCAAGCTTTGGACTTGCCTTGCCATATAAATGCAACTTCGCACTGGGATGATCCAGTACTTGATTCCAGGGGGGCTCTTGCATTACTCCGGAGGTAAACCACGCATCACCCAAAATATTGAGCATAGAAACATTCGTTAGCAGACGGACGTCTCCTAGAGGGAGCCGCGCCATGGCTCGGACTTGTTGCTCAAATTGACTAGTTACACAAGCGTCCATGGTGTAATGCCCTGAATTATGGGGCCTTGGCGCAATCTCATTGACGATTACCGTATGATCATCCAAAACAAAGTATTCGACACACAAAACGCCGACATAGCCCATTTCTTTGGCAATCAATTGACTAGCACCAATGATTTTTGGTAGTAAGCTCGCTTGAAGGGATGGGGATGGAACCGTGCTGGTATGCAAAATCCCATTTCGATGAACATTCTCCGAAATCGGATATGCAACGGATTGCCCATCATGACCCCGTACCACTAACGCCGATACTTCAAAGGCTAACGGCATCCGTTTTTCGAGCACACAATCTACGCAGCCCAAATCGCGCCAAGCCTTATCGAGCTCATTTCGTTGATGAACCGTAACCTGACCTTTACCGTCATAACCCAAGCGCGCAGTCTTTAAGATCCCTGGAAATAGATCATCGGGCAGAGGCGCAAAATCACCCTCTGAGCGAATCACTGCGTGAGGTGCAGGACCGATACCAGAAAGCTCTTGGCATTGTTTCAAAAACTGCTTTTCGACGATTCGATCTTGTGCAATCGAAACACAGGCGCCGCGAGGCGCTACGAAAATTCCCTGCCCTTCAAAATAATCTAAGGTCTTCGCTGGAACGTTTTCAAACTCGGTACTGATGGTTGCACAAAGCGCTGCCATCTCTTTTAATGCGATAACATCATCGTAATTAGCGCAGAGGTGCTTTTCAGCAACCGCCCCCCCCGGACTTAAGGGATCAGGATCCAAAACACAGACCTTGTAGCCCAAGGATTGCGCCTCATGCACAAACATTCGTCCTAATTGGCCGCCGCCCAAAATACCAAGCCATGCTGGCGGAAGAATTGCCTGTTGATGATTCAAATTCATACTTTGCGATGAACTCATGGTGAGTACTAATTGATATAAGTCGCTTAAGGCAACTTCATTGCACTGGCGACTTGGGTTTGCTCTATCCGAAACTCATGCAATTTTTTTGCGAGCTCAGAGTCCGAATGGGCGAGCATAGCAACGATATGTAAGGCTGCGTTTGCTGCACCGGCTTCACCAATCGCAAACGTTGCTACTGGAATTCCTTTAGGCATCTGTGCAATCGAATATAAGGAGTCTTCTCCGCGCAAATACTTACTGGGAACAGGCACCCCCCATACCGGCACAATCGTTTTGGATGCCAACATTCCAGGCAAATGAGCCGCTCCTCCTGCTCCCGCGATGATGGCTCTCAAACCTCGCGCCTGGGCAGATTCAGCATAGGCAAACATTTCATCAGGCATGCGATGAGCAGACAACACTTGTTTTTCATGGGGAACCCCAAAATGCTCTAACACATGAACCGCGTGTTGCATCGTATCCCAATCGGAATTGGATCCCATCACTACGCCTACGATGACCGGACTCGTCATGAACACTCCAAGAATCTCAAATTTGTATTATCGCAGTCTTTATGAGGCTCTAGGCCCCCATTACTGGGTTAGGCGTTGCCATGCCTCACGGTATTTTTCTGCGGTTTTCTGAATAATCGCATCCGGTAAATGAGGGGCGGGCGCAGACTTATTCCAAGGCCGTCCTTCGATCCTCACCGACTCGAGCCAATCGCGCAAAAATTGCTTATCAAACGAAGGGGGGTTTGAACCGAGTTGATAGGTATCGGCAGGCCAAAACCGCGAAGAGTCGGCGGTTAAGATCTCATCCATCAAAACCAACTGCCCCGAAGCGTCTAAACCAAACTCAAATTTGGTATCCGCAATAATAATTCCGCGACGTCGCGCATAGTCTGCGGCCTCGGTGTACAAACGAATACTGGTATCTTTAATCTTTTTCGCTAACTCACCCCCAATGCGACGCTCAACCTCTGCATAAGAAATATTTTCATCATGGTGGCCCATCTCTGCTTTGGCCGCTGGAGTAAAAATAGGCTCTGGAAGTACCTGCGCATTTTGCATACCACTTGGCAATGCGATTCCACAAACTGAACCAGTTTCTTGATAGTCTTTCCAACCACTGCCAGCCAAGTACCCCCTCACAACTGCCTCAACCAAAATAGGTGTTAAGCGCTTTGCAACGACGGCTCGACCGCGCACTTGGTCAATCTCGGTTGGATCAACTACGGTACTAGGATCAATACCAGTTAAGTGATTTGGGATGACATGGGCCAGATGAGAAAACCAAAAATTACTCATTTGATTGAGCACCATACCCTTCTCAGGGATAGCCTCTTGCATCACCACATCAAATGCAGAGATACGATCGCTTGTAATCATCAATAAACGGTCCTTGTCGATCGCATAGACATCACGCACTTTGCCACGTGACACTAATGGCAGCGAGCGAATCGACGTGGTGTGCAAAGCATGCATAATTAACGAACTTTAATAATTTTCAAAGTATTAGTACCGCCAGGCTGATCCATTGGCTCACCAATCGTTAAAACAATCGTGTCTCCCGATTTGACGACCCCCAACTTCTTTAAACGCTCCTCCACTTGAATTAAAGCGGATTCTCGATCAGCGCCTTTGCCAATACTAAAAGGTCTAACGTTGCGATACGTACTTAAGGCGCGCTGGGTTTCCACGCGACTGGTTAAGGCAAAAATCGGTACCCGAATGTTGTGACGACTCATCCAAATCGGCGTTGAACCAGAGTCGGTTAGAGCTGCAATCGCGGTGGCATTGAGATGATGGGCCGTAAAAAGTGCACCAAGCGCAATCGCTTGATCAATCCGCTCAAATCGCTGATCCAAGAAGTCAGTATCCAAGTGAACCACTTCGGATTTTTCAGCCTCGATGCAAATAGCAGCCATCTGCTCAATGGTTTTAACCGGAAACTGCCCAGTCGCAGATTCTGCTGAAAGCATCACGGCGTCAGTACCGTCCAATACTGCATTAGCAACGTCACTCACCTCGGCACGGGTTGGTACTGGAGCAGTAATCATCGACTCCATCATTTGTGTAGCGGTGATGGTAAATTTGTTCGCATCCAAAGCCATCCGAATCATGCGCTTTTGTAATGCAGGTACTGCTGGATTACCAACTTCAATTGCTAGATCACCGCGAGCAACCATAATGCCGTCGCTCTCATCAATGATGCTCTGCAGGGCTTCGGTAACGATCGCCTCAGCACGCTCAACTTTAGCAATGAGACGCGCTTTGCCTTTGCCGTGCTTCGCACTTGCTGCATCTGCGAGCTGGCGGGCATAGGCCATATCTGCGCCATCCTTTGGAAAGCTAATGGCTAAGAAGTCAACTCCCATTGAAATTGCGGCATCCAAATCAGCAATATCTTTTTCGGTGAGGGCGGGTGCCGTTAAGCCACCACCGGCACGATTAATACCCTTGTTATTCGATAAGGGGCCGCCACTCTCTACGCGCGTGTAAATCTCTCCGCCCTTGACTTGGTCGACTACCAAGACAATCAAACCGTCATTGAGTAGAAGTCGATCACCCGCTTGAACATCATTGGGTAAATTTTTATAGTCCAACCCCACCCGCTCTTCATTGCCAAGCTCACAATTGACATCTAGGATGAAGCGAGCGCCCTCTTGAAGAATGACTTTTCCATTGGCAAACTTACCCACCCGAATCTTCGGACCCTGCAAATCGGCCATGATGCCAACTTCACGATCAAGCTCTTTAGATATTTGACGAACCAGGTCATAACGCGCCCGATGGTCAGCGACGGTTCCGTGCGAGAAATTGAGGCGAACGACATTAAGCCCCGCACGAATCATGTCGCGCAAGACATCGGGCTTCTCGGACGCCGGCCCTAGGGTGGCAATAATTTTAGTTGCTCGTTGCATGATTACTCCTTCGCGCGCTCTGCGAGCACAGCAAATGCAGGTAGGGTTTTGCCTTCAAGAAACTCTAAAAACGCCCCGCCTCCGGTTGAAATGTAGTCCACTTGATTCTCGATGCCGTACTTCGCGATGGCGGCTAAGGTGTCTCCACCACCAGCAATCGAGAATGCGGGTGAGTGAGCAATGGCTGCTGCAATCATTTTGGTGCCACCCCCAAATTGATCAATCTCAAATACGCCTAAAGGACCATTCCAAACAATCGTACCGGCATGAGCAAGCATCATCGATAGTTTGGCGGCTGTTTTTGGGCCAACGTCTAAAATCATGTCGTCTGGGGCCACTTCATCGACGGGTACCCGATTAGCTCTGGCCAAAGGTGATAACTCATTTGCAACCACCACATCCTCAGGAATCGGAACTCGCGCCCCACGCTTTTCCATTAGCGCAATAATTTCTTTAGCCTCATTAATCAAATCTGGTTCGGCTAGCGATTTGCCAATATTGAACCCTTTGGCCAATAAAAAGGTGTTGGCGATCCCACCGCCAACAATCAACTCATCAACTTTCTCAGCGAGCGACTTCAGAATGGTTAATTTAGTTGATACCTTGGAACCCGCCACAATGGCAACAAGAGGCCTTCGGGGCTCGGCTAAAGCCCGACTCAAGGCATCGAGCTCAGCAGCCATTAGGGGACCAGCACACGCGACGTTGGCAAACCGGGCAATACCATGCGTCGTTGCCTCTGCACGATGCGCCGTGCCAAAGGCATCGTTAACATAAACATCGCACAAGGCAGCCATTTTTTTTGCTAATTCATCGGCATTTTTTTTCTCGCCGACATTGACCCGACAATTTTCCAAAAGAACCAGATCGCCCGGGGTCAGCTCAAAACCACCGTCAACCCAATTACTAATTAATGGAACTTTGCGATTTAGGATTTCAGCAATACGATGGGCAATGGGCGCCAAACTATCTTCTGCCTTAAATGCTCCTTCGCTAGGCCGACCCAAATGAGAGGTCACCATCACCGCTGCACCACCATCCAAACACATCTGAATCGCTGGGATCGACGCCCGAATCCGCGTATCTTCTGTAATATTGCCAGCCTCGTCTTGAGGAACATTCAAATCCGCACGGATAAATACCCGCTTGCCCTTGAGTTGACCAGATGCTGCGAGATCACTCAGGCGCTTTACGTGAAGCAAGGTGGAAGACATAGGTTATTAAATTTGGAGAAATTAGCGTATTTAGAGTGAAAGTTCTATTTTAGAGCCAGTAGCGCACCAAACTAAACACGGTCATACCCAAAATCAGGGTTGGCAACATCTGACGCGTCCAGAAATACGCAATAAAGCCCGCGAACCCACCCCAAAGGTTAGGGGATTTCCAGTCCATTTGAGTGATTTCGGCCGCTCCTGGGGGTAAAAGCAATTCGGGTGCCACGATACCCACAATGGCTGCTAGCGGTGCATACCGAATTGCCCGAAGAATCAGCTCAGGCACTCGAACGCGTGCGCCCAAGAACACAAAGAAGGAACGGGTTAATAGGGTTATGAAGGCCATCCCCCCAATGAGTAAAGCAATCTCAAAAGCGCCCAAGGAGTCTGATCTCATCGCATCGCCTTGGATGAGCGGTCGGCCAAGATCCCAACCACGATCGCGGCCAGAATAGCGGCCGTCAAATTCAGCTTGAGCGGCAAGCTATAGGTCAGGATAGCAACCATCGCTGCGACGACGGCTGCCCAGCGGGCTGCCCGGTGATCTAGCATTGGGACAATCACCGCAATTAAAGCTAAGGTCCCAGCAAATTCCATCCCCCATTCATCTGGGATTTGACTTGCACCCAAAATCCCTAAAATTGAACCGGCTTGCCAGATACCCCAGTTACCCGTAGCAAGCCCATACATAAAGTAAGTACGGTAATACGAATCATTCTTACGCTCGGCCTCCGTTTGCACCTCGCCAAAGCGACTGGTGTACATCAAATACCCAAAATCCGCTGTGAAATAACCTAAGGTGGCTCTTCGCCAGGCAGGTAAATGAGAAAAGTGCGCTTGGACGCCAATACTAAAAATCACAAAGCGCAAGTTCACAATCAATGCAGTAATTAAGATCGTAAAGACCGAAAATCCAGCCCCAATGAGCGGAAGGGCGGCAAGCTGAGCTGAGCCGGCAAAGACAAATAAGCTCATCGCCAGAGCTTGTTCAGTGGACAAGGATGATTTGCCCATTGCCAGTCCCGTCACCACCGCCCAACTAAAAATAGCAAGGGCTGAGCGTGACATCGTTTTTAGTCCACCACGCCAGGCCGATTGCTGTTGTTGGCTCCAACCAAAGTAAGGTAATTTAGCAGTCAAGCGTGCGCAATCCATAGATCGACTGATTATAGAAAGCCCGCCCAATTGGACGGCAGCCCGAGCGATTCCTCTGCTCTACAATAAGGCTTTTGGGCTAAATTGCACAAACAATCTGCAAGCCCACTACAACATAAAGGTGCTAATAATGTCGATGTCTGACCGTGATGGAGTTATTTGGTTCGATGGCAAACTGGTTCCCTGGCGGGATGCCAATATTCATGTGCTAACGCATAGCCTTCACTACGGCATGGGTATCTTTGAGGGCATTCGCGCCTACAAAACCGAAAACGGCACTGCGGTGTTTCGCTTAGCTGAACATGTGAAACGCCTTTTTAATGGCCTAAAGATTTTCCAAATGAAAATCGATTACAGCGAAGAGCAAATTGCACAGGCCATTCTTCAAGTCGTGCGCGATAACAAATTAGCCTCATGCTATATCCGCCCCATTATTTTTATTGGCTCGGAAAAATTGGGAATTTCGCCAACCGGCAATAAAGTGCATACGGCAATTGCCGCATGGCAATGGGGTGCTTACCTTGGTGAAGATGGCATTAATCAAGGGATTCGGGTTAAAACCTCATCCTTTACGCGTCACTTTGTGAACTCCTCACTCGTTCGTGCGAAAGCCTCGGGTTACTACATTAATTCAATCCTGGCGCATCAAGAGGTCGCTGCTAATGGCTATGATGAAGCCCTCTTATTGGATACCGAAGGCTATGTCTCCGAAGGTTCGGGTGAGAACATGTTCATGGTACGCAATGGCATTGTGTTCACCCCCGATCTGGCTTCCTGCCTTGATGGTATTACTCGTGACTCCATCATTCGCATTGCCAAAGATTTAGGATTTGAGGTTCGAGAAAAACGCATCACCCGAGATGAGGTGTACTCGGCTGATGAAGCATTCTTTACTGGTACCGCAGCTGAAGTGACCCCAATTCGTGAACTCGATGACCGAGCGATTGGTGATGGTAAACGCGGCCCGATTACCAAACAAATTCAGGATGTATTTTTCGATACGGTGTATGGTCGAAACGACCGTTACCGTGCTTGGTTAACCACTGTCTAAATTTAGATTGCTATGAGTGATTTAAACGAAATGAATGCGGTCATGGTTCATGGCAATGACTTACCACTGCATTGCCCAACCAAAGATACCCCAGCCTGGAACTATCACCCACGCGTTTTTCTGGATATTTTGGCTACCGGTCAAGTTAAATGCCCGTATTGCGGCACTGAATATCACGTGATTCCTGGTACCGAACCTCACGGTCACTAAGATCGTCCCAAAACGGGGCTTCGCTATGCCACGCATCCTCGTTATCGCCCCGCATTGGATTGGGGATGCGGTTATGTCCTTGCCGCTTATTACCCTCATTCACAATCGGTTTCCCAATTCCAGTATTGATGTCTTATGCACTCCTTGGGTAGGCCCTATTTACCGTGCCTGTCCCGCGGTTGAAACAATCATCGAGCATGATTTTCAACACGGAGCCTTGCAGTGGGGATTGAGGCGATCAATTGCCCAGGAGCTAAAGCAGCAAGATTATGAAATGGCATTTGTACTACCCAATAGTTTTAAGTCGGCACTCATCCCATGGCTTGCCAAAATCCCAAAACGGATTGGTTACCAAGGCGAGTTTCGGTTTGGGTTAATCAATCTCTCTTTACCCAATCCATCACGTCACGTACGTACACCAATGATCGAGCACTATGCAAAATTGGTGGAGGGTCTCAACCCGAAAGCGGGTCTAAAAAATCTTCCTCAGCCTCGCTTAACGATTGATCCTGCACTTATGCAATGGGCTGCAAACAAGATCGATCAAATCGGGGGTGGGTCCTATTATGTATTTGCACCAGGCGCTGAATACGGTCCTGCAAAACGTTGGCCAACCGGTCACTTTGCGAAGTTAGCAAACCAAATTTTAGAAGGCCATCCAGACACGAAAATTATTATTTTGGGTAGCCTTGCCGATCATGTACTTGGCCAAGAAATTGTGCAAGGTTCCAATCTTTCTAAGCGGATTCATAACTGGTGTGGCACGATTCGCTTAGGCCAATCGATGGCGCTCATCGCGCAATGCACATCCCTCATTAGCAACGACTCCGGTCTTATGCATATTGCTGCAGCTTTAGCGGTTCCCCAAATTGCTATTTTTGGCTCAAGCAATCCCAAGCATACGCCGCCTTTATCCCAAAAAGCTCAGATCATTTGGTTGGGACTGAACTGCAGCCCCTGCTATCAGCGTACCTGCCCGCTAGGGCATCTCAATTGCCTCAATCAGATTGAAGCAGAACGCGTCTACAGTATGCTTACACCATTAATGACTCATTAGATCGCTTATGCCGCGCTTTGCACGACTCTTTCAGAACCCCGATGAAGTCATTGATGCTTGGCGTGAAACCTTGCGTCAAGGGGATGTCGAAGGCGCGCTGGCATTGTGGCTTGATGACGACTCGATTACTTGCGTATTGCCAGAAGGGAACCGCTTAAGCGGTCATGCGGAGATCCGGATGGGGCTCGAGCGCATGCTCGCACGGCCCCTTTATTTAGAACCGATTGCTTGCATTGAACACATTACTGTGAGTGCTGCGGTGTTTGATTCTACCGAAGCAGTTTACTTTAAGAATAACCAGATTGAAGCCGACTTTATGATCAATATCACCTTGGTCCTCATGCAAGACGGTAAAGGCTGGCGCATTGCCCATTTACATGCAAGTCGCTCTCACGATGATGACTTCGAGTTTCCGAGCGACCAGCACGAGTTGCACTAGCTCTTTTTTTGCTCTTTTTGCTCTTCGCGATATTGATTCTGAAACACCCGCAGTCGCGCATCAATCACTGATCCCAAATAAAAATCATTACCCGCTGCCGAGCGCGCAATCTTAAGTTGCTCAATCGCTGATGGCCAAGCTCCTTCAGTTGCAAATTTCTCAGCAAGTGCGTAATGCCGTAAACCAATCTTTTTGTCTTGATCATACGCACGCGCCAATAAATCCCACCAGATCGTCTCATTAGGCTGCGCCTTGGTCTTGGCTCGTAGTAAATTAATTGCATCATTGGTTCGACCCAAACGCAATTCCGCGTTGACCGTTGCTACAACTGCGGAGAATGAAAACGGGTCTGCCTTGGCCGCATTTTGGGCATATTGCAAAGCCTCCTCTGGCTTACCTCTGGCCAGCGCTAGTTCGGATGCCGTGTAATCAAAGGATAAGCTCTGACGCTGCACAGGTGAACCTGGTGCCAAGACATTTTGAGCCACGGCCCGAGCCTTTTGTAAAAAACCCTCAGCCTGATCAAAACGACCCTGGCGTTGGGCAACTAAGGCCAAGCCATAAAAACCCTCCATTTGCTTTTCAGGAGAGGCTTGTTTGCTCAAACTCTCAAATAAATTACGCAGATCAAATAATCCACTCGTGCTCCCACTTTGTTCGATGCGAGCTCGGGATTTAACTAAATAAAACTCAAGCGCACTGGGGACTCGATTTTGTGAGACCGTCCTTGCCCGATCTTGCATATCGGCAATTCGGTCGGTAGTTAAGGGATGGGTGCGTAAATACCCCGGCACACCACTATCCATAATTCCGTAAGCTTTTTGTAAGCGCTGAAAGAATGCGGGTGCGCCATTTACATCGTAACCACTTGCTTGCAAGATCTGAAAACCAATCCGATCAGCCTCGCGCTCTGCATCCCGCGAGTACGAGAGTTGATTTTGAATCGCTAAGGCCTGACCACCGGTTATCAGGCCGGCAGCAGCACCAGGGTTACTGGCCGCTGCTAGTGCACCAAGCACAATGCCCGCCAATGCAATGATGGAATTGGTACCTTGGCGCTCTAAAGAGCGTGCTAAGTGGCGTTGCAACACATGGCCGATTTCATGGCCCATCACCGAGGCGACCTCTGAATCGGTTTCTGCAGTAATCAAAAGTCCCGTATGAAAACCAATAAATCCACCGGGTAATGCAAATGCGTTAATTGAAGGATCCTTTACTGCAAATACTTCGTAGTCATATGCGGCACTGCCTTGCGCGTTAGCCCCGCCGAGTTGCAAGCGTTTTGCGGCTTGCATGAGACGCCGCTCCATCAAATTGAGGTAATCGTAGATGGGCCAATCATTGGAAAAATCCCGATCTCTACGAATTTCACGCATGATCTGCTCGCCGATCTTGCGCTCATCTAAGGGGCTTAGAGCGTCACCGCCAGGATCACCCATATCTGGCAATACCAAGGTGGGTTGCGATTGCAGGGTATTGCGGGAAGGCAAATTGGCTGAACGCGCCTCCGGTGACTGAATCACGCGCCCAAGGTTCTCTTTTGCGGCACTGTCTTGGGTGACCGATACCCCTGGCTGTTGGGCCAAGGAGGGGATACTCAAGATCCCGCTTAAGATCAATGCAATGATTCGTTTTGCTTGCTTACCCATGCCTATATGGTAAAACCTCTTGTATGAACAAACTGACGCATTTTGATTCCAGCGGCCAAGCGCATATGGTTGATGTTAGCGACAAAGCCTCTACCCATCGGGTAGCGATTGCAACTGGCTGTATCCAAATGAATCCTAACACCTATGAACTCATTGAGTCGGGCGGTCATAAAAAGGGGGATGTTCTTGGCATCGCCCGAATTGCGGGAATACAGGCGGCTAAGAAAACGGCTGATCTCATCCCGCTTTGCCACCCGATTGCCCTCACCCATGTGAGTATTGAGTTTCAGTCTGATCAATCAAGTCACAGGATTTATTGTCAAGCCAGAGCCGAAACCACCGGCCCCACCGGCGTTGAAATGGAGGCGCTCACCGCCACCCAAATCGCCCTCCTCACCATTTACGATATGTGCAAAGCCGTCGACCGAGGCATGGTCATGAGCGACATTAGGCTACTTGAAAAGAGCGGTGGTAAATCGGGTGATTGGAAGGCGACTGAGTAGTTACTAACTTTTTCAGTTACTGCGTCATGTAACTTTTAATCTTGTCCAAATCTTGTCCAAATACAGGATAAGAAATGGCATCAATACGATATAGAAGCAAGAAGTGGCAAGCCCGTGTTTCCCGCAAAGGGCAGCAATCGCTAGTTAAAACCTTTCGCACCAAAGAAGATGCGGAACGCTGGGCGAGAAGCATCGAAGTGGAATGGGATAAAGGTACCTATACCAATCTTCACCAAGTCCAGAAAACCATCTTTGGCGAACTGATTGAACGCTATATCAGGGAAGTAACCCCCACAATGCGGGGAGCAAAGGAAGATACGATTCGGCTAAAGGCTATCCTACGCAGACCAATCACTAAGGTAAATCTTCTTTTACTCAATAGTAGTCGAATAGCCCAATATCGAGATGAACGCCTAAAAGAGGTTCTTCCCGCAACAGTCATTCGAGAATTGGCTTATTTCTCCTCCATTATTAATCACGCCAGGCGTGAATGGGGTATCAATATTCCAAACCCCGTTTTACTGGTTCGCAAACCACCTTCGCCACCCGGCAGAAATCGCATTCTCAGCAAAGATGAAGAACTGCAACTACTAGAAGCATCTAAAGCAAAAGCCAATCGAAACATTTATACCTACCCATTTATTGTCTTAGCACTTGAAACGGCGATGCGAAGAGGAGAACTGTTAGGTTTGCGGTGGGAGCATATTAATTTCAGTAAGCAAACTGCACATTTACCACTTACAAAAAATGGAGAATCTAGGATAGTGCCCCTATCTAAAAAAGCATTAGAAACGCTACAAGCCCTTCCACGAAGTATTGATGGCAGAGTACTACCAGTCAACTTTGCAGCGCTTGAAAATAACTTTAAGCGTGCTAGGATTCGAGCCAATATTAAAGACCTGAGAATTCATGATTTAAGACATTCTGCAATTACTCGCCTTGCAGAGAAATTACCAAACCTTCTTGAACTCAGCGCTGTGACTGGTCATAAACAATTAACTATGCTGAAGCGTTATTACCATCCCAATCCTGAGATGCTTGCTCAAAAACTAGGTTGATTCTTTTTTATTAAGAAAAATTAATATGTATTACAGATATAGTTTGAAATATCAAAGAATTGATTGACATACCAATCATTGGTTTTTAAAATTTAGGAATGGCTTGTAAATATATAAAGCCATATACAAAACAAGATAGTTTCAAACGGTAAGCACTTCTTCTCGTGCCTTACTCCAATAAGAAAAGACAAGATTCGCCCTTGCTTTTAGCAAGCGTCTTAACCCATTTTGGAGTAAATCATGAAGTCTTCTTGTGACATCCCCCAAGGCTTAGCAATCATTGCCAATGGTCGGGATAACATCCTCACCCACGAAGTTGGTCTAGTAACCAATACAGCAACGCAAACCATCCGTAGGCATCTTTGCCACACCGGTAGTTTTCATGGCATCAAACCCATCAAGATTGGCGGCAGATTGCAATTCCCTGTTCGGGAGATAGCCAAACTGATTCGGGGGAATCATGTCTGATGAATTTGTGATTGATTGGGGTAATTCTGTGCTCATTCCTGATGGGGAATATCAGGCTGTCTATGTGTCCCATGCCACTAGTAATGGTAGTTATGGGCCAAAGGTAAAAATTACTTTTCGCATAGTGTCATTAGGGCCTCATTTTGAGAACCTTATAGATGCTTGGTACAACGTAAAGGGTTTGGGTACAAAGAAAGGCAAAAGGGGCAAGATCATCCTTTCTAGGCATTCCAAATTGACTTATGAGTTGGTCAAACTATTTCATCGCAAACAACGCCCCGAACGCTTATCTCCGGAAATGCTTAAAGGGCATATCGTGATGATAAAAGTTCGAACGGTTACCCAAAACTCAAAACAAAAGAGCCTTCCTGAACCATTGCGATACTCAACCGTTGATTCGATGGTTTGTTTAATGACACATCAGGATATTAAGGAAACACCTTTACTTAATCCTGAACCAATACCAATACCTATACCTACTATAAATGGGTAAAGCCTAGCCCCCAATTAACTTAGAAAGGAATGAATAGCAAGTTATTCATAAATTTTGGCTCTTGGAGAACGGTAAGACGAGCCAATTTACTGACAATCAATCTGTCTACCCCACGGGGGCTTCGGCTCCTGTGGCTCCAAAAATTAGAAACTTAAATATTTAATATCTTCTTTTAAGGCAATTTAACAGCGCAATTTTATGTAAAGCGGGTTATACCACCAGGGTATTTGACAATTTACTAATTAAAGGCTGGTAAAACTTCACCCCATCCATTCCTGATAAGGAATCCCATTCGTAATGAGATTAGCGACTAGTAAATCTAGAATAATGCAGAAAACTACTTTAAAGCATATAAGTAAATCATAGATTTACTATTTAATAATAAATTATTGAATTCGAGGTTATGTGCTGCCATTCAAGTGAACTGAAAAATAAAAAGCCACCCATTTTAGGGTGGCTCACAGGCAATTGGTTATTAATTAAAACTTATAACCTAAACCGACAAGAATATTCGTCGCATTGACGTTGCTTGTACCAGTAAGGCCACCACTAACATTTTGGTTGCCATAACTTGCATAGTTACCTTCTAAGAACCCATATAAGCCGCCATTGATGATTTGCTTATATCCAAGTCCAAGTGAGTATCCTGTGTAATTAGTTGTTGAGCCGTCAGAAGCGGCTTTAATGGATGTCCCGGTATATCCAACTTTTGCATACGCTAACTTATCTTTATCAATTGCAAATCCTGGAGACAAGAAAATATTATAGGAATTTTGTTTATTGTATTGATCTGTAGCACTTCCAACACCTGGAACGGTCAATGTGTAATTCGCCTTTTGACCGGCAATTGGAGAATACTCTGCACCAATACCTAATAAAAATGTATTAGTTACAGCAAAGTTGTACCCCAAAGTTACTGTACCAGCAAAACTATTCGCGTTGGAAGCAGAGACTGAATAGGGTCGTGGACCCGCAGCGGTTGGAACTACACCCCCAGAAAAACTTGGAGATGCAGATTCATAACCAATACCAATCTGACCGTAGGCACCTTCAAAAGCAGATTGCGCAATTGCTGGAGATGTGCCAATGGCTGCTGCCAATACCAAGTATTTCATTTTTTGTGTGATCATTTTTAACCCCTTGTTTTATATTGATTTTTTATCAAACTTAATGTTAATTTTTAACATTAACTTTTATTCTACAGGAAATATTTTGTCAAAGATAATGCCCTAAATAAAAGGTAATGGATGGACTTATTTCAAGATTGGAGTTAATTAGATTTTTACATACGATTGGACATTAAAAGTGATACGGGGGTAACAACCTTATTTCACAAGCCAATTTGGTCCTTAGTCTGATTTTTAAAAAAGTGTAACTTATTAAAGTTATTAGGCTATTAAAAAAATATGAAATTTTATGGCTTCATCAAAATAAATAAATGTAATTTTTAATTTAATTCCTTAAATAGTTTCAAAAAAATTGCGCTATGCTAAACTTTGTCCAAATGTTGTCCAAGTAAACCTAGAGATTTGGTCAAGATTGAAATTACAAAGCGTTGAAATGGAAGCACTCACCGCCACCCAAATTGCCCTACTCACTATCTACGACATGTGCAAAGCCGTAGACCGTGGCATGGTCATGAGCGACATTAAGTTACTTGAAAAGAGCGGTGGTAAATCGGGTGATTGGAAGGCGAGCTAGACACTCGCCATAACCGATACCTACTTACCTACGCGGCACTCCGCTGGCAAGAGCTTGGCGGGCAAGTTTGTTTGCTCCGATCGGCACGACCAACCACCCGACCAAGTCACTAAATTATTTTGTGACAGATCAATTGCGCGGGGTGAGGCTACATCTGGTTCATTGGTTGGAATCAAAATCAAGCTATTTTTACCATCAGGCGCCACCGAGGTTTGGTAATCAATTGCAATCGCCCCACTTGCCAAGATCTCAATGTCTTTCACACTTCGCGTTGGGGTAAATGAAAATGACTCTTGGGTAACCCGATCCATTGGGCTTGGCCCTTTGCTGGCATATGCCTCAGTTACCGCCAATTTAGCACTCGAGGCAAGATTTAAGCCTTCCACCACTCGTCCACGAGCAATGTAATCCTGATACTGTGGAACAGCGACGGCAACTAAGATACCTATGATAGCCACGACGACCATGACCTCAATTAATGTGAATCCGCGTTGATCGTCAGTGACTTGATGATTTGTGTGCATAAAAAATCCCCTCCTTAATGGACCTCTATCTTCGGACAGAAATCCATCGCAGAGGGGCTTATTAGTTGTCAGTAATCCTTGATTTTAATATCAGTACTATGCAGCTTTTGAATTCTTGGCGCGGCGCTTCATCAATTCACCGAAGGCCATGACACCCACCGCACCAGCGATGCCAGCGATAGTCGCATAGGACTCCAATCCCTCGCCAAACTGCTTAATGAGAGCAGGATCCGTCACCATCATTCCACCTGCAATCCAGCCCAGTAACCCTGCACCAGCGGTCACAATTAATGGGAAGCGATCAATTAAATAAAGGACGATTCGGCTACCAGCAACGATGATTGGAATGGATACGATCAAACCAAAAATCACGTAACCAATTTGATGAGCAGCATTGTCAACCTGACCAGCGGCACCAGCAATCGCTAGAACATTATCTAGACTCATCACAATGTCAGCAATGATGATTGTCTTAATCGCAGCAAATAATTTGTCTGGCGCATCTAAGTTATGTTCACTTTCATCCTCTTGTACCATTAACTTATAGCCAATCCACAAAAGTAATGCGCCCCCCACAAGTTTTAAGAACGGGATTTGCAACATCACGACCGCAAATGCAACCAAGATGACGCGCAAGATAATGGCACCAGCAGTTCCCCAAATAATGCCTTTTCTGCGTTGATTTGGATGTAGATTACGGCAAGCCAACGCAATCACAACAGCGTTATCACCCCCGAGTAAAAGGTCGATGATGATGATTTGAATCACGACCGACCAGTCAATCATTGTGAAAAATTCCATGTCTTCCTCTAATCGTTATAACTACTTACCCAAACACTTTGTTTTTACATCGACTGCCATTACAACTGAATTCACAAACTAAATCATTGCTTTTAGTAAAGCCGCCATCTCGGAAGGGTTTTTGGTGACCTTAAAGCCACACTCTTCCATTACCGCTAATTTGGCATCCGCGGTATCGGCTCCGCCAGAAATCAATGCGCCCGCATGACCCATCCGTTTTCCTGGAGGGGCAGTGACGCCTGCAATAAACCCAACAACCGGCTTTTTCATATTGGTCTTGCACCAACGTGCTGCCTCAACCTCATCGGGGCCACCAATCTCGCCGATCATAATGACCGCATCTGTCTCGGGGTCTTCGTTAAACATCTTCATGATGTCGATGTGCTTTAAGCCATTAATAGGATCGCCGCCGATACCCACTGCGGTTGATTGCCCAAGGCCAATTGACGATAACTGACCAACGGCTTCATACGTTAAGGTGCCAGAACGACTGACAACCCCAATACGGCCCTTACGGTGAATATGACCGGGCATGATGCCAATCTTAATTTCGTCGGGCGTGATGAGACCAGGACAGTTAGGTCCTAACAATAAAGTTTTCTTACCTCCCTTGGCTTCTTTTTGCAACATCTTGTTTCGAACCTCAAGCATGTCACGAACCGGAATTCCCTCGGTGATGCAAATGACTAAATCGAGATCTGCTTCAACGGCTTCCCAAATTGCAGCAGCAGCCCCTGGCGGTGGAACATAGACAACCGAAACGGTCGCACCTGTTTCCTTGGCTGCATCTTTAACTGTTCCGAAAATCGGAATCCCAAAAATTGACTCGCCAGCTTTTTTGGGATTGACACCAGCAACAAAACAATTTTTACCGTTGGCATATTCCTGGCACTTCTCGGTATGAAATTGTCCGGTCTTACCCGTAATTCCTTGGGTGATAACGCGTGTATTTTTATTAATCAAGATTGACATTGTGATTTCCTCAAATTAGATGGTCGCTTACTTGCCTTGAACAGCTGCCACAACTTTCGTTGCCGCTTCGGCCATTGAATCGGCGCTGATGATGGGTAACCCAGAGTCGGCCAAAATCTTTTTGCCTAACTCTTCATTGGTACCCTTCATCCGAACCACCAAAGGAACAGATAAATTCACTGCCTTACACGCTGTCACTACGCCATCGGCAATCACATCGCAACGCATGATGCCGCCAAAAATATTGACCAAAATGGCTTTCACGCTCTTGTTTTTGAGCATGATCTTGAAGGCTTCGGTCACTTTCTCTGCCGTTGCGCCACCGCCCACATCCAAAAAGTTGGCTGGCTGGCCACCAAATAATTTGATGGTATCCATCGTGGCCATTGCCAGACCCGCACCATTTACTAGGCAACCAATATTGCCATCCAAGGAAATGTAAGCGAGATCAAATTTAGATGCCTCAATCTCAGCAGCATCTTCTTCGTCGACATCGCGATAGGCCACGATTTCAGGATGGCGATACAGCGCATTTGAATCAAAGTTAAATTTCGCATCGAGAGCCTTAATCTTGCCATTGCCCTCAAGAATCAGTGGATTAATTTCGACTAGAGATGCGTCCGTATCCCAATAGGTTTTGTAAAGATTCTTCAATACCTCACGCGCTTGGGCTTGCGAACCTTCCGGAACCCCAATACCTTTACTCAGTTGATCGCACTGCGCATCGCTTAAACCAGTTAACGGATCAACAAACACTTTGATGATTTTCTCAGGAGTCTTTGCAGCGACTTCTTCGATATCCATGCCGCCCTCACTGGAGGCCATGACCACCACTTTCTGAGTGGCGCGATCGGTCAAAATTCCCAAGTAGTACTCTTTTTTAATATCAGCGCCGTCCTCAACGAGTAAACGACGCACTTTTTGTCCTTCAGGTCCTGTCTGATGGGTCTTTAATTGCATGCCCAGAATTGCGCTGGCGTATTGCTTTACCTCATCCATGCTTTTGGCTACTTTCACGCCACCACCTTTACCGCGACCGCCCGCATGAATTTGCGCCTTTACAACCCAAACTGGTCCACCTAACTTCTTTGCTGCTTCGATGGCCTCATCAACACTAAACGCTGGAATACCATTGGGTACCGGTACATTAAATTGGCGCAGAATCTCCTTGCCTTGGTACTCATGAATTTTCATAGCAACTCCTGGAATGATTAAATTTCAACGCCAGCGTGAAAAGCTATTTTCCTTGATGAGGCCCCTGGGTCATTGACCCAAATCAAGGCAAAAAAGGCTTAATACGCCCTCAAAAGACCCATAAGTCTAACATTTTCACTGCACCAAATTGGCTATTTTGAGGGGGTCCGGCCGCTAATGAGTCGATTGACGAGCTCTGGATTAAATCCTTTTGAAACCAAGAATCGGTACTGCTTAGCGCGCTCCTTTTGGTCGGAGGAAATTTCACCAAATTTACGTGCCCACAAGGCCTGGGCGCGCTCATATTCAGAAGAGCTTAACTCATGACTTAGACTGGAAATTATATTTTGATCAATTCCAGCTCTCTGTAACTCATCGGCCACGCGGCGCAAACCGTAGCGCTGACTTCGCCGTCGAACAAGGGCTTGCGCATACCGCTCATCAGATAACCAACCTTTCGCCTCAAAGTCATCCAAAATCGCAGTAATTTGCTCCTCAAAATCGACCGGCGGATTGTTATCCGTTTGACTACCTAAGCGCTGTAACTTTTGAGCGAGTTCATGACGACTGTATTCACGTCGGGATAAAAGACGCAAAGCCCGAGCTTTAAGACTCGGGCTTTGTTTAGGAACGCGATCGAAATCTGGCATTAAGCGCTCGCTGATTCAATCTCCTCATCATCTAAGGTTTCGCTAATCAGGGTACCGCCACTCTTTACGCCAAGCTTTTGTCGAATCTTGGCCTCGATCTCCTTTGCGATCTCAGGATTCTCTTTTAAGAATTCACGCACATTATCTTTACCTTGGCCGATGCGATCACCGTTATAGCTATACCAAGCGCCTGACTTTTCAACGATCTCGGCCTCAACGCCCATATCGATAATTTCGCCTTCACGGGAGATGCCTGAGCCATACATGATGTCAAAGATTGCTTCGCGGAACGGTGGCGACACTTTGTTCTTCACGACCTTCACACGGGTCTCGTTACCGATCACATCATCACCCTTCTTAATGCTACCAATCCTTCGAATATCAAGGCGCATCGAGGCATAGAACTTAAGTGCATTACCGCCAGTCGTGGTTTCTGGCGAGCCAAACATCACACCAATCTTCATCCGAATTTGGTTAATGAATATCACCATTGAATTCGTGCGCTTGATGGTGCCAGTTAACTTACGTAAGGCTTGGCTCATCAGGCGTGCCTGCAAGCCTGGCAATGAATCGCCCATATCGCCCTCAATCTCGGCTTTAGGTACTAAGGCTGCCACCGAATCAATCACAATTAAATCAATTGAGCCTGAGCGCACTAGGGCGTCGGCAATTTCCAATGCCTGTTCACCGGTATCGGGTTGGGAGATCAGTAAATTATTAACATCGACACCTAGCTTCGAGGCGTACTGCACATCAAGCGCATGCTCTGCATCGATAAATGCGCAAGTACCACCGAGCTTTTGCATTTCAGCCACAGCATGCAGGGTCAATGTGGTCTTACCGGAGGACTCTGGACCGTAGATTTCGATCACACGGCCACGTGCGAGACCGCCCACGCCTAAGGCGATATCGAGGCCTAGGGAGCCACTCGATACCACTTGAATATCTTGGTTAATCTCTGCGTCGCCAAGACGCATAATCGAGCCCTTACCAAACTGCTTCTCAATTTGGGCCAAGGCGGCCGTTAGTGCTTTTTGCTTCTCACCGCTCATCCCTGCAAACTCTGATGAGGCTGATTTTTTCTTGTCGTCCATAGCCATCCTTTTCTTAATTTTGGTTCGGTTTTGCTCGAATAATTACTTTATTTCATACTGTATGCTTACTGTATATAAAAACAGTATTGTTTGCAAGTGGGATGGTTTGATTTATTTGTGGGATTTACTTGATATTTAATAAGTAAGCGCTTATTTACATATAAATAATTGATTTATATGGATTAATTATTTTTCTTTGGCAAAATATAAAAATACTGGCATTGCAATGGCCCAAACCACCGCCAAGTAAATCAATGCAAAAACCCGATCCTCCGGGCTTGGCCAGGAGGCGGCACCAAGGCGCACCCCCGCTTCGTAACATAGCGGTCCCGCAATAGCCCCCAAAACGGCAGCTAAACCATTTTTACCCCGCAACCAAGCCATCGACTCTTTCAGAGTGGTCGCAAAGACCAGCCATAGTGCCCACATCCAGACCGGTGAAATGGCCGCGAATGGGAAGTCCGACTCAAACCGAATCCACCCCAACTGAACCAAAATCGTGTCCGCAATAAGGCCATAAATAAAAACCTTCAGAAGTAGTTCATGTTCGCTGCGGGCATTCTGATACAACCAGAGATAAATCCCGATGCAAATAAGCGAGATGGCGAGAGCCAAGCCAATTTGATGATGAGCTGCACCTAAGATGCAAGCAAACCAACCAATCTGAAATAAAACGAAATTCCAGATCTTGCGCCAAGTACCTCGTGAAATGACTAGATTCACAATAATCAATCTAGCGTTTATAGAAAGCTAAAGTGACTTCGCCCAAATAAATTCCGAACTTACTCATTTCGGCTTTATTGAGCATGACCTTATCGTCCATCAGGTACATCCAATCATTAAATTGCACATGGTAAGTTTTCCCATCCACTGGCAAAGCCAAGGTGTAGCGCCAGTTGAGCGCATTACCCGCTAATTCACCCACCGCTTCACCAATCACGTCACTGGCCGTGCCACTGTAACGACCGGGGGCCACCTCGGTGAGCGTCCAAATCCGTTTTTGCTTGGTGCCATCGGAGTAAACAAAATCTTCGTCTAACGTTCCGACGCGCTTTCCATCTTTCATTTCCCATTTCGCTTTAATCAGAACCTTAAAGCGCTTAACGACTTCGCCACTTCGATCGGTAAAGATGCCATACGCATCAATTTCACCGTTAAAGTAAGTCGCTAAATCGAGCTTTGGCTGCTCCTTGCTATACATTTGCACGCTTGGACTGGAACACGACATTACCCCTATCGATAGGAGAGAAACTAAAAAAATAGTTGTTAGACGCTTGAGTCTAGTAAACATAGTGGGCACCAAATAAAAAATTAAGGATTAGGGCAGTTTGCTGCAATCAGAGCGGGTGGACAACGACTGGCAATCAGCGCCGAGCGTAACCTTGGCGCACTGGTTCGTTCATCAAGCCAGATGCCAAAAAAGGCTTTCGCAAATGCGTCGCCAGGAACATCACCAACGGGTTTGCCGTTGTGTAAAAACAAAGTACCCCGATCGGGCAAGTGAATACCAATCAAGGTGTCCCCCGAAGCAATATCTGGAAAAATTTTCTCAAGGCTTTGCAACCAAATCATTCGCTGCTTTTCAGAAACGCCTAAACGAGTCATTTCATCGATCGTGCGCTTAGCGAGATCAGCGCCCTTAAATGATCGAATGTAATGAATTTCGAGAGCAAATCCGTTTTGACCTTTTGGATCAGCTACGTAATAGCGAGCGTCGTAGACATCAAAACCCCAAAATGTGAGTCTTCCCTGACCTTGCAGGCTAGCGCTCTCAATATAGCGATAAACCGGTGATTTGCCGCCTGAGGCATTCGCAGACACCCAACTCGGCCCCAAAAGAGCAAGCAATAAACAAGCGATTCGAATATAGATCCAGTTCATGCCGCTTAGCATAGAGGAGTTTTGTGACCCTTGCACAAAGCCATTTACTAGAGGCCTAAATAAAAAACCCGCTCCGAAGAGCGGGTTTGTGAGCATACAAACTAAGGTTAGTTAGCTTGTGTATTCAGTGTGTCGCCACGTAAGTCTGGATAACGAACATGGTCGATCAACTCCTGGATCTCTTTCTTAGGAGCTGGGGTTACCAAGCTCACCAAAATGAGAACCGCAAAACCGACTGGCACTCCGAAGATACCAGCCGAGATTGGCTGAATACCCCACCAGAGTTCAACCGGAGCTTGCACCTCAAACACTTTGCGCAACCAGGGTTGGTTCATGACCATGTAATAGCCGGTGATCCCGAGACCTGAGATCATACCAAGGACAGCACCCCACTTAGTGGCCCTCTTCCAGAAGATACCTGCCACTAGGGCCGGGAAGAAGGATGCCGCAGCGAAGGAGAACGCTGCACCCACCAAGAATAGGATGTCAGCAACTTTTTGTGCCGCCACCCAAGCTGCTGCCAAAGCCACAACGAGCAACAAGGCTTTCGAAATCGCAACGCGACGAGCTGCAGAAGCGTTAGGATCGATCATCTTGTAGTACAAGTCATGCGACAAAGCGTTAGCGATGGTCAAGAGCAATCCGTCGGCGGTTGACAGCGCAGCAGCCAAACCACCCGCTGCCACCATGCCTGAGATCACATAGGGCAAGCCGCCAATTTCGGGGGTTGCCAACACGATGATGTCACCACCGATAGTCATCTCAGCCAACTGGAAGATGCCATCTTTGTTGACGTCAGTTACCGTTAACAGTGTGGGGTCAACTTTTGACCATGCTGCAATCCACGCAGGCAACTTATCAAATGGCGTTCCAACCAAAACGTTAAAGACCTCATACTTGACCAAGACTGCTAATGCAGGCGCAGTGAAATACAACAAGAAGATGAAGAACAGTGACCAGGTCACAGACTCACGCGCTTGTTTTACCGACGGGGTCGTGTAAAAACGCATCAGAATATGTGGCAAAGCTGCTGTACCCAACATCAAACAGAAGACTAGTGCTAAGAAGTTACGGCGCGATGTATCAAATGCCGTACGTGCTTTTTCGTCACCATTGGGATCACCCGCAAATTGCTGAGCATGCCGTGGCATGTTCGCCAATGGGTTTGCACGGTTATTCGCACTGGCTCTTTGTGCAGTCCAAGCTGTTTTGGCAGCTTCCGCATCTTTTGGAACGGCAGCTAGGGCTTTTTCAGCAGCAGCAATTTCAGGCGCAGGAGCATTCGCAGCTTTCAAATCAGCTACTTTCTTTTCAGCAGCTTCTTTATCGGCAGCTAATGCAGCTGGAACATCTTTTAACTTCTCTCCGAGCGCATCAGCACGTGCTTTGAAAATCGCACGGACTTCAAGCTCTTTTGGATCCTTGATAAGCTCTGCTTCACGAGCGGTCACTTTTTCAAGCTGTGCGCCATAGATCAATTGTGGAAGAGGTACGCCAGTTTGCTTCACCGATAACCAAACCACTGGAATCAAGTACGCAATGATCAAAATGATGTACTGAGCAACCTGTGTCCAAGTTACCGCACGCATACCACCCAAGAACGAGCACACCAAAATACCAGCAAGGCCCACGAACACACCGACCTCAAATTCGATACCGGCTAGACGTGTCGTAATCAAACCCACACCATAAATCTGAGCAACCACGTAAACGAAGGAAGTCAAAATAGCCGCAAAGATTCCAACGAATCGGGCAAGGTTACCATCGTAACGAGCACCCAAGAAGTCAGGGATCGTAAATTGACCGAACTTACGTAGATACGGAGCAAGAAATAGTGCCACTAAGCAATATCCACCCGTCCAACCCATAATGAAGGCTAAGCCGCCATAACCGGTGAGGTACAAAGTACCTGCCATACCGATAAACGACGCTGCCGACATCCAGTCTGAACCGGTTGCCATTCCGTTATAGACCGCCGGTACACGCCGTCCTGCCACGTAGTACTCTGCAGCATCATTGGTACGACTCATCACACCAATACCGGCATAGAGTAATACGGTTGCGCCCAAGAAGACGTAACCAATCATGGCACGACCCATGCCCATTTGCTCGGCTATACCAACGAGAACAATAAATGCTAAAAAGCCAAGGGTGTAAAAACCATAGACCTTATTTAGCTGCTTTTTAAAGGCTGCATTGCTTTGGCCAGATCCGCCAAAAGCACCGCCTGAATCAGGTGTCATTCCAGCCATAATTAATCCTCCTCGACTTCAGCACAACCGTATTCTTGATCGAGCTTGTTCATGTAATGCGCGTAATAGGCAATGATGGCTATATATATAACCAACGAACCTTGCGCTCCAATCCAGAAACTAAATGGCCATCCAAAAAAATTGAATGACAGGTCTCTAGCGTAAAAGCCAACAACAAAGGTCACAATAAACCAGATGGCTAACAAGAAGCTCGTCATCCTCAGGTTTCTCGACCAATATTGTTTCTGCCCTTCTGTTAATTGCATAACAGTTTCTCCTTAGGTTATCAAAAACATCTACAACAAACTTCGTACTGCAACATCATTAGCTAAACCGTTAGACCGGTTTCCCGTTCCAACTGCTTAGCAAATTTGGGTTCAAAATCTTTTAAATGCTTGATGATTTTTACTGCTTCTTCAGGCTCTTGGCGATCCACATAAACCCTTGCTAATTGGTACCAACCATAGGGGCTCATGGGCTGAAGTTGGGTATTTTTCTTTAAAGCCTTCACAGCATCATCAAAACGGCGCTGCTGAATTAGGGTTAGCCCTAGTCCGTACCATGCTAAATCCAGTTTTTCATCGAGCTCCAAGGCTTTCCGAAAACTAAATTCGGCATCTTCGACCTGCCCCGTCTCTTCTTGCAAAAATCCGAGGTTGTACCAGGATTGAGCGCTTGCGTCCGAGCGCTGAACAACTCTCTTGTACATTTCAATTGCGCCCCGCTTATCACCCTCTTGGGTTTTCAAATAAGCAAGACTTGAGATTACATATGGATCATTAGGGAACTCGGCGAGCATTTGCCCAAACGTCTCAATCGCTTTTTGACGAAGGCCCAAAGCAATAAAGACCGAGGCATAAAAACGAAGTAAATACCAACGAAGCTTTACTGACATATCTCGATTCCAATCGTAATGCAGTGCTCAATCTTCGCCAGGGTGACTGCAATATAGAGAACGGCAATGATGCAAAAGGCAACGAAAGGCGTTTGATGATCCGCAATTTGCTTGGGCGAAATAAACCGTGCAATCTTGGTCCACGGTTTATTGATAATCTGAAGAATCTGATAAAAAAGGTTGGTATCGCGCTTTTGCCCAGATAAAACAAACAACAATGCCTGACCCATTAAAGCGAGTCCGCCAATATATAAAATCAGTTGTGCAATGTTGAGAAATAAAAGCACAGAAGCCTTTTGGGAGATGAAAAAATGCCAATGGGGATTATGGTTGGGTCACAAAAATGCCCAAATCAGTGATTTCCCTAGTAATTTAAAAATACTTGGCTAAGTATTAAGGGCTTACCCTTA
>Ga0214921_10001835_pt1 | contig 35586 bp, 23 predicted proteins | sample LL1505_MetaG_FD_177992 | JGI IMG/M metagenome (GOLD analysis project Ga0214921, IMG submission 177992) | Freshwater microbial communities from Lake Lanier, Atlanta, Georgia, United States - LL-1505 | ecosystem: Environmental > Aquatic > Freshwater > Lake | place: USA: Georgia | collected... | reverse complement strand
TTTGTATTTAACATCATTAATAAATTCATTCCACAATGTAAATACTTCATCACTTTTTATTATATTTTCTCGTTTAGTAAAATTAGCTAGTTGAGTCTTTAACCAATTATGTAATTCTTTATTAGTTTTTCGTGTTGGTCGTCTCCCATTCTCATCAATATACTTCTTAACTTTCTCCAAATTCTCCATCCAACTAGCAACACTCTTAAACCCAACTATAACCCCATCTAAACTCCGTTTATCGTCACTCGAATCATCAACTTTCATAACACCAGAACCGTTAGAATCACTTCCACAAATCCGTTTTACCTTTTCATAAGTAAATCGTTCGTCATATTCTTTCAAATGTTTCATAAAACACGCAATTTCAGCGTATTCATCACACCATAGAAAGATACTAGCAACTTTATTAGGGTTTCCAGCAAATTTCCTATTAGCCCGACATAATCTTTGAATATTTCTTATCCGGCTTTTACTTACATAAGTAATAAAGATACTATCACATACAGGAATATCCACACATTCATTCAAAATATCAACAGAACACAAGAATGCGATATTACGGACATCCTTGAATTGCTTCAATTTCGCCTCACGTTTTACCCGATTATCCACTGATGTTATAGTATCCACCCAACAATCAATAGCAAAGTAATTTGCACATAAATCGGTTATTATCTTCATCATTTCCGCACATTCTTTCTGGTCTGCACAATATATAATACATTTTCTGGAACCAGTTCCCATACATCCTCGAATTATAAACCGCGATTTAATCAATAATTCCTTATCAAAGTCTTTCACTGCTAGTTCTTCAATAACTGCATCTATCCCTGTATCCTTTGGTATAGCCATTGTAGGAACATAAATCATATAATCACATACATAACCTTCAGTAATGGCTTTTCCCATAGGATATGAATAATCCACTTCACCAAATAGTTCATTATCAATATCCATACCTTCCGCTGTTTCATCACTTTCTTCAAATAAGCGGGGTGTTGCAGACATAAAGAGAATTCTAGCATCACTATGTAATAGTCGATACATTGGCGAATTTACCTTATTATCTACCTCATTATCTACTTCATTATCTTCTTCCCCAACATCATTAAAACTATCACGCTCCACTTCCATTTCATCATCTTCTTGTAAATCGTCATTCTCACTAATATTTTCATCACTTTCACCGATATCATCATCATCAATCCCAATTTTGCTATCATCAATCACGCTTTCGCAATCATCAATCCCAATTTCTTCATCACTATCATAGCAAATTGCATCATCATAAGGGATATTATGAAATTCATCAATAATGAAATAAGCATTATTCAATAATTGTTTATCATATAATTGCATAATAACATCAAGAGATTTATAAGTTGCAAATAATGCTGTTTTCTGTCCCACTGCACTGACAATGGTTTGCAATTCGTCAATATCACGTATACCTTCACTATCTACTATGACACATTTGTATTCTGGCAACTGTTCTAAAAACCGTTCCATATTTTGTTGGCAAAATGCTTTCAATGGACTAATGAAAATAATTAGCATTTCACCATCACTTAACATAATAGCAATTAGTGTTTTACCCATACCACAAGGTAGTTGTAGAACAGTTCGTTTTTTACCTAGTAATACATTGTATGCTTCAAGTTGATAATTATAAGGCTTTAAGTTATAATGTGCAAATTTATCTATATCTTTATCTATCCTATTTTCAAATTGGTTGTCTAAATTATGTTTACCTAGAATAAAATCAAATGTTATTTTTGGTTTATTATCTAGTTTAGTGTCTGCTTGTGTGTCTTTAACATTAACATCTTTTGGTTCAGTTTTCCGGGAAGGTGTAGTATTAGTTTCCATAATGACATTTAATTCGCATTGTTTATGAAAGTATCGAATGCGTGGATTAGGTTTTCTGGCTTTGATATTTTCACTAAGTTTGGAAGTGTAATATAAATCACCATACATTTCCGGATAATCTACTAACATACTATTCCATCCGGCTAAATCTTCTAATCGCACACTATTATTTTCTGCATAATATTTACATTGGATTAGGTGATATTCGCAATTATTTTCCAAATGCGATTCAATCATAAAAATATCGCATCCTATATCAGGAAGCCCGTATACGGGCTTACTATCTAAACCATCAATAATTTGAGGGTTTTCAGGAAGCCCATATATGGGCTTACCATCTAAACCATTAAGTAATTTATTTATGCGAATACTTTTGCGTTGTAATCGGTATTCATTCCAGTTGCCAATTAAACCGACATCACACATTACTTCTTCTGGAATATTTGACCATAACCAACATTGACGTTTAGGATTTTCACTTTGTAAGTAATCTAGAATATAGTTTTCATAAATATCGCCTTTTTCTTTCATATTTTTTACTGTTATTCCCTCACTTACATCTGCTAGAATGCTTTTCTTTTTGATGTTATTATATTTTTTCTTGGGTTTAGTTGTCATTATTATGCTTGTATTTTGTATTTTGCTTTTAATTAGTAAATAGTAAATAGTTTATTATTTTTAGATAAGTTATTTAGGGATAGTTAAATCAATTTTATTCTAGCAACTAGTTTAATTTATACCTTGTCGAAAATATATAAATAAAATACTAAAAATTTATTATATGTGATAAAATTATAGTATCAAAAGATAATCAATTAAATAATCAATTAAGTAAACAATTAAGTAAACAATTAAATAAATGGATATTTTATCTTTCCAAAAAAATAGACATCATAGTGATTATATTAGCGATGAATGTGGTATTTTAAGTAAAAAAGGAACTAAATCTTGTAATTCTTATTATGATTGTATAAAAAAGAAATATCCTGATACATACAAAAATTTTATTGCTTATAAAAAAGAAAGGTCAAAAGGATTTGATAAATGCTACGGTAAATATAAAACTAAAAAAACAATAAAAACACGTCATCGCAAAATAAAAATGGTATCAATAAATTATGATAAAACTAAAAAATGTATTGATAAATACTCTAATTTTAAAATGGATCCTTTATATAATAATCGAAATATGCCACAATGTAATAAATCTAGAAAACAATATGTAAAAGGTATTAAAAAAACTATTAAAGAAATAAAGCAAAGTATTGAGAAAAATAATAAATCTAAGCTTTCAAAAAAAAAATAATCTCTAGATGATTACATTAAATAATTACATAACATTTTTTCCCATTCTAGAACATTAACATTAGAAATATATTGAATTTTATTACCATTTTCATCTCTATATGTCCGACCTTGAGATTCACCATCTGGGCAAATACTTATTCTAGCATCTTTAATTTCAAATATATTTGGATTAAGTAAATAAGACACTGTTAAAACATCCCATGCATAATAATTCTGTATTCCAAATGTTCTACAAATAATAGAATATATATGAACTACAATATTACCTAATACACTTCCATTAGTATTTTCAGTTAATCTTCTTAGAAAATCAGTAGTAATTGGAACACTATTTGTAGTATCTAATGGACACATAATAATTTGTATTCCAGAATCAAATACATTTTTTGTCGCAATTGGATCCCAATATGCATTCCATTCAGCAGTTCCATCATGTTTAGTAAAAGTTTCAATACTTCCTGCAACATCAATTGCACCACCCATCCATATTAGTTTTTTAATTTTATTTTTTTGTTCTGGTGTCATTATTTGTAATGCTTTTGATATACAAGTTAATGGTCCAGTTTCAACCAAAACAACATTATCCAAATCATTATCCAACTCATTAATAATATCAATTATTAAATTATGTCCTAATTTATTTGATACTGGATATTTAGGTTCTCCATTTCGAAGCATAAATGGCATATGACATACAGAATATGGTGTTCCACGCCATTCATTTGGAAATGGATTTATACCCGATTCATTACATACACCAATTATAATATTTTCATTTTGATTATCCATAACCATAGCTATATCCATTATGTCAAATATTTTGCGGGTTGCATATAGAGCTGGTTCTAGAAAACTATCTGCCGGTGTTAGAATAACTGCTTTTAATTTAATTGTGCCTTTTTTATGTGCAGATAAAATAACACATAAACAAATAAGGTCATCTAGATTACCATCGTGAGAAAATATAATATTATCTGGCATTTTCAAATATATTTATTCTCATAATCTAAATACTTTTTAAATTCATTAAAAATAATAAAAAATAATAAAAATTGAATTATAATATATATTTAGATATTACAAACATAACAAAAATGAGCGGGCAAAATATGAATGAGCAAAATATGAATGAACAATATAATTATTATTGAATTTGTGTATTTTTATTTAATTAATTTTCTTAATTAAAATATTTGTAATTATTAAGAAATATTCACAGTTTTTTATTATTCTGATAAATCTTGCGTGTGTGCAAATATGGAGAAATATGAAGGCTCTATGTATGCTCGATGGGCAAGCGATAATGCAATGTTATCTAGTCGACCTTCCGCAGCCGCACCTCCCGCAGCAGCACCTATACGCCATTCTGAACCGAGACAACCTACTACTTATACATCATATATTACATGGGTAGAGCTTATTGGTTGGCAAATAATAAGTACACCAATTAATGACCCAATTGTTACAAACTATAATAAAGTATTGGCAAGCGAAGCATTAGTTGATTTATCGGGAAAAATTATTGGTAAAGCAGCAAGAGGTACTGCTACAACGTTTTTCACTAATCGCGGTAAAGAACAAAGACAAATAATGCGCATAGGCGAAAGGATGTATATGTTATATAAAAAAAAACATTTTCCAGTTATTGTTCCCGAGACCTTACAATTACGATTTCCAGAAACAGGTTGGACACCAGCAAACAATGACCAAGTAAACGCATTTATACAATTTTGTTATCCTGGTATGTCTGATGATAAATTAAGCATAGATCCATCGACTATACCGTATCCATCACAAGAAGAACAATATGATGTGGGAGGAGGAACAGTTTCATTTTTGCGTAGGAAAAAAGTAATTTATTATGTACGTAATGACGAGCCAATAGGTAGTATAAGTAGGTATGTGCCTTTTGCAAATAGCACATATGATATATTGTTTGGTAATTATGAACCAAGTCATAGTCTTAACGGCGGAAGTCGCCGTCGCCGAAGTCAGCGCAAATCTTCCAAATCACGCAAGCTTTCAAAACGCGCCACCAAACATAATCGTCATCACAAACATAGCAAATCTTCCCGAAAATAAAATAAATTCCAATACCAATTACAATCCCAATATAAGTTTTTCCCAAATCGAAATATATAATAGCATAATCCATTTGTTATGAAATATATTAAAAAAACATTCTCTTTTTCAACACCATCCGTGAGTAGCCATAGCCTTGCATTACTGTTTTAGATACCTGGCTAGAATCATCTTGAAAAATCAATTTGCATTTTTCAATATAGATCGCGGTGTTCATATGGAGCATAAATTTAATAAATCCATATGTTTCAATACCAATCATATATACCTAATATAAATAATTTCTATAATTAAAAATAAATAAAAAACAAAACAAACTTTCTACAATACTATAAAATACAAGTATCAACTAGTGCATTAACTTCTACTAATGCTAAACAACATTTATATTTTTTACCATAATCTAGCATATTTTGGCTAATAGCCTTTTTATTTTTATAGACAGAATCTGATGAAAACCAATCTATATTTTTACTGCTAAATAATATATTGCATTCTTCAAATTTTTTAATTATATTTGAAATATTTACTTTATTATATTCAATATTTTTTTCTTTTTTCAATGTTTCCAATCGTCTCTGAATCATTTTATTGATTGTACATTTTTTTAAAGATGGTCGACACACATATTCACTATCTTTTATAAATATATAATCTGCACAACTAAATTTTTTATTTAATTCAGTAATAATTTTACCTGATACTTCTGCTATACTTACATCTACAATAAATGGTTTTAATTGATTATATTTTTTGAATATAGAACGAGTTTGTTCGCTATCTGGATTATCGCTTTTATGTAATCCTATCCACAAAGAAATATTAAAATCTGGTTTCATTGCAAATATTTTTTCTAATGCCATAATTCTATGATGTCCGTCTATTAATTCAATTAAATTATCTATAGTATTTGATTTATAATCATTATATTCAATAATACCTATATGCCCGAAAAAACAAGGATTTGTGCTTTCTAATAAATCTGAAACCATATTATCTATATGAGAATTGTCTATTTTTAGATTTAAACCAAATTGTTTAATCTTTAAAAAATGTTTTACCTGTGTACCAGTTAAATAATAGAATTCACAAAAAGGATCTTTTCTATCTGGAACTTGAACTCCTAATAAACTAAATTTATATTCTTTATATTGTGATTCATTTGTTGAATATATAATTTTTATATGCTGTTGTTCATATTTGCGGTTAAAATAATTCATAAATACAAACATAACATTATTTTCATTATTATGAATAAAAAATTCATTACCTTTGTCTAAAGTGAAATTTTTATTAAATATTTTTATTATTTCCTTTTCATCATCATCTATATTAATAGATTTTACTAGAGTTAAAATATCTGCATAATTATAACTTTTATATCTGTTATCAAAATTAATACTTTTACCTACTTTATAAATACATCTACCACTAGTATCACACATCTTTAATAAGTAAATAGTTCCTTCATTACTTTTTACTATTGCATTATTATTATTATCATTATTATTATTATTAGTTGAATTTATAGACTGTGATTTCATAATTTTAGTAGCTTTAATTTTAATATTATTAATATCAGCCATTTAATTATTTTTGAAATTAAAGAAATTTTATATGTATTGTAAAAAAGATATTTATTTCCATAAACTAAATACTTTTTAAATTAATAAAAAAAAATAAAAATTGATTTAAAAAATAATAAAAATTGAATTATAATATATATTTAGATATTACAAACATAACAAAAATGAGTGAACTAAATACGAATGAAAATAATATGATTTTAATACCATTATCTGAATATGAAAAATTACAAAAATATAAACAAGAAAATGATGAATTACAAAAGCAAATAATGGAAATAACCACTAATAAAAATGTAATTTATTACAATAAATATTCCAATAATCAAGAATCCAATATTCAAAATTCTAATAATCAAGATTCCAAAAAAATAATATTTTGTTCCCAATAAATTCCCAATAAATTTGCTATCATTTCTGCCAAGGAAATATTTCTGGATATTTACCATTTGAATATTTTTGTAATGCTATTTTTTCCGCCATATCACTAACTGTATATTGTGGTCTTTCATCATAATCATTATCACATTGATCATCATTATATCTATAATATTCATTATATTGGCTTTTTTTATATTTATTATATGCAATATTACGGCATTCATTCATATTACAATAATCATATAAATACCGCATTTGGCACATTCTTTTTACAACATCGGCTAAATTAACTGATTCTCCATCAATATATTTTTGACATAATTTACTATCACTACGTAATTCTAAACCGGCTTCTTGCAATGCATTATTCATTTGTTGTTGTCTTTCGCGTCTTTCATTTTCTAACATAATTTGCCTTTGTTTTTCATTTTTTATAAATATTACAACATCATAGATATTTGTAATAATATTATTATCTTTATTAACTATTCTGCCTTCATTTATATATTCTATCGAATATTTACAATTGCTATCAAATTCCATAGTATTATTTTGCAATGTATTTTGCAATGTATTTTGCATTGCATTTATTAGGTTTTCTTTTCTAGTATTTCTTTCTAAATTTATTTTATCTTGTTTAATTTGTTCTCTAGATAAACGTTTTTGTTTTCTTTCATTTTTAATTCTATTCTTTTCAGTAATCATATTTGTAATAAATTCATTAATATTTTCTAATGGCGTATTAAATTTTATTGATGCTTTATCCATTAAATCACTTTTATAATAAAATGTTGCTATGCAGAATTTTGTTTTTCCTCTAACAAATCTTAAATCTTCAAAATCACTATCATTTAGTAAATATTCCTTCTTTGCATTAGTTTTAGTAACCAACATATATTCATCTAAATTTTTACAAGTATCACACAATACAATATTGATGGTAGAACGATTATATCCCTCGTTTTCATTACATTCAATGCAAATATTATTTTGTGTTCTATAAGACATTATTTAGTAAATATTTTTACTAAATACTTTTACAAAATGTTTTACAAAATGTTTTACAAAATGTTTTATATAGTGCTTCTAGAAGACAATTATTTTTTAAGTTGAAAAAATAAAAAAAAAAATGTAAATAGAAATGTATTGAAATTTAAGTCAATATAATTCCGTAATTAAATTGCCATATCCAGTTTCAATTTTATTAAATAAATCCGGATTATCATAATATATATGGGATAATATAACTTGGTCAGAAAACAAGTAAATGTATTAATGAAATAAATATATTTATTAAGATATTTATTAAGATATTTATATATATATTTATTAAGATATTTATTAAAATATTTATATATATATTTATTAAAAAATAAAAAACTAAAAATATTATTAATATTTAATTAAAATGAAACTATCTAAAAAAAAAGATAAATTAACAAAAAAATTCTTTAAAAAACAATTAGTTGGAGGGTCAAACAAATCTTATCATAGTGTAAATCTTAGAGCTAGTGCAAATAAAAATATAAATCCAGTTATTACCAATATAATGAATTTAAGAGATTTAATTTATGGTGAAATACAAATACCTATAAAAATTGTGTTTAAAAATGTTATTCTAAATTGTTTTATTGGTAATAAAAAATTTATAATAGGCACAAATAAAGATGCAAATTGTGTGAAAATTACTTATTATCCCCGAAATTATTGTAGTTTGAATTCTTTTTTTTATCTTAAAAATAAACAAAATTGTACTACTATAATAAATGATGTAAAAGACATAAATAATATTGAATTTAAGAAAAATGTATCAATTAATGGTAAAATACCAGATAATTATAATAAACAATTTAATGAATTATTAATGGAATTATTTGATATAATAAATTTAGATATTAATATTAATTATTGTGAATTAAATGATAGTTCTCAATTAAAAGATACAATAAAATGTGGTGATATTCAAATGTCTATTTTAAAGCACATAGAAAGAGGATATGGATTTTATAATGAGTTTGGTTATTTCTATAAATTATCAAAATCTGTAATAAAACAAAAAAAAATAAATGAGTCTATACAAGAATCAAATGATTTTTTAAAAAAATTAGAAGCTTTTAGAAATACACTTGTTAGTTTAGATGATAAAAATATATTTACGGAATCAATAGTTATACCTGATAATATTAGAATATGTTTGTCAAAAATAATAACAGAAAATAGAGAAATAACTTATAAAATTCTTATAAAAACATTAATGGATAATTGCAAATTACAACCAGATATACAATATATAGGTATATTTACTGGTTATGATTGTATAGTACTAACGCAAATAAAAGAATTTTTAACAAATGTAATTAGAAATTATTTTAGTAAAGATTTTATAAATATAGAATATAAATTTTACAATAAAGATACTAATGCAGTTAGTAGATTAGTAAATAAGAATAATGATGCAGAAAGAAAATTTGAAATGGTTACTATGAAAAAAAATAATATAGAACTTTTAAAAATAGAAGATGATAAATATCAATATTTAATAAATATTGTTTAATGTTTTAACAATATAGTAAGTACATACATATACATACATATACATAAAATTGAAATATCATATTCTAAAAAATAAATTATTATTTTGTAATTGTAAATTTATTTGTCTGCTAGAATGAAATATTCAAAATCCATAATAATTAGACCTACAACAAATACAAATATAAATAAAATTGCAAATAATAAGAATAATTATGATACCAATTATAATACCAATTATGATACCAATTATGATACCAATTATGATACCAATATTAATAATAGTAATAGTAATATTTCTAAATCCATGTATAAATCTATGTATAAATCTATGTATATAATTGAAAAAATTATAACATATTTGATAACATATTTAATAATTAGTTTTATTATCTCTGATTTAAATCCAAAAACTATTAAAAGTTCTGAAGTAATTGAATATGAAAACTCCAAAATATTTAAAGAAATAGTTAAACGTCCAGAAACATATATAAATATTATTACAGAATACAATTTAAAATATTTACTTATAAAAAAAACTTGTTCATTCTTTATTGATGAAATAAAAACATCATTAGAAAATACAAATAATACTAGAAATAATACTGGAAACAATACTACAAAAAAAGATATACAAACAAAAAAAAACCATAAAAATATTAAAAAACTAATGGAAGAAACTGAATTTTTATTGATAGGTTTATTTGATATTTTAAAAATTAAATTATATCTGGATGATAAAATATTTAATTATGATAGATTAAAAATTACACCAAAAGATATAAAAAGTTATGAAAAATTAGATAATATTTTTAATAAAAATCTAGATACTATTTATAAACAAATGATACAATTAGATAAAAAATGTAGTCACAAAATAATAAAATCATCAAGAACTAATACACATCAACTTGCAAAAAAAACAACTACAATAAAAGAATATGATGATTTAGAAGGTGTTGAAGTATAAAGTGTTGAAGTAAAAAGTATTTGAACTTATAAAAATATAAATAAAAAATAAATAAAAAATAAATGTTTAATATATAAAATGCCTAATACTAATACTAAAATTAAACAAAGACAAAAAAATTATATCCTACATTAAAAGGTGGTGCTTCTTATATACCTTCTACTCATAGAAGAAGTAAAGCACAACCAACAAAATCACCAAAATCAACAAAATCTAATCGAAAAGTAAACAATTCAATACAAACTAAACTAATTTACAAACTAATAACTGCAAAATCACAGGTAAATGTAAAAATTAATTATAAGAATATAAAATTAAATTGTATGCTAGGTAATAATAAATTAATTATAGGTAATAATGATGATATATGTATTGAAATTATATATTATCCAGTACATAAATTTTGTAGATTAGAAGGTTTTTTTTATAAAGTTAATAAAGGAACATGTAAAGGTAAATCATTTTTAAATAATAGTGTATTTATGGATAATACTAAAGTAAATGGTCGAATTCCTGGCGATTATAATAAAAAATTCAATGAAACAATGATGGAACTATTTGATATAATAAACATTGATATTGGTATGAAACAATGTACATTAAGAGATGGTTCTCAAATAAAAGGAACTAAATGTGGTGATATTAAAATGTCAGTATTAAAACATTTTGAAAGAGGATATGGATTTTACAATGAATTTGGATTTATGTATAAAGACAAAATTGATAAATCAAATGAAATTTTGCAATCTATAATCAGTGAAAAAAGAAAACCAATAGATATTACTAATATTACATATGAGTATATTTTTAGCTTATTAGAATCTATGGGATTAAAATATGATCCAGTTTCGATAGAAACTATAGAAATATTTAAAAACATTATTACTACTAATCCAGGTATTACATATCAACAATTTATTAATGAAATAATGAATTATAGCAAAATGTCTGTAGATACTTTACCAGGTGGAATATTTACAACTTATAGTAATGAAAATATAATTGAATTGACAAATTTAATTACAATCATTACACATAATTTACTAGGTGGTAATAAATATAGTCTTACACAATATAAATTATATAATACATTTAAAAATTTAGTAAGTAGATTAATTGATAAAGATAATGATGAAACAAGACAATTTGAAATGGTATCTATGAAGGATTATAATGTAGAAATAGAAAAATTAGTTAAAACAGCTAATAATATTTTTGATTATGAAATAAATATTTTATATCCATAATGTAATAATACAATAATAAAATCAAAGAGTCAAAGTATCAATTTTTACTAAATTAAATAATGGCTGGTTGTTTTCGTCCTAATTGGCTAACCATATCCTCCACCTCCACATAGACATCATCCAGGATTTCATCCTATTCGCCGTTTTTCAAATGGTTTTCATAGAGTTTCACATAGAATATTTAGACCTGTAACAGTAATGTCTTTTACTTTATCACCGGTGGCATCAATGATTATAGTAATTTTTTTTATTTTAGCACTTATTGGAACTTTTATTTATTTAGGTGTATCAGGCAAATTTTCATCATCTTCTTCATCAACTCCAAATGTGCCACCACCATATAAACCTAGTATACCACCATCACCATATCCACCATATCCACCATCACCATATCCACCGTCAGCATATGCTATAAATAAAGAAGAAGATATACAAATAACAACATCAGCAATAACAGCACCAACACAAGATGTGCTAAAACATCTGGGTGCATGATATAGAAGTGGTGGAACTAAATAATAATAGTTTTTAATAAATATAAAAATATAGGATAATTATAGGATAAATATAGGAAAAATTATTTTTTTATGATAAATTATTAATTATTAAATATGTATAAACAAATTAAATCAAATAAAAAATTATTATGCAAATTAGTTAAAATATGTATGTTAATGGGTATTGTATTATGTATTATAATATTGATATATAGAATATATAGAATACATTTTTTCAAACCTTTTATCAGACAAATTGAAAATTTTGCTAATCCTGATTATAAAACATTAATTTCGAATTGGGATAATGGAAGTGGTTTTTTTTCAGAATTATTATTTAAATTAAATCATTATCTTTATTGTAAAAAATATAAAATAAATTTTAAAACGAATTCTGATAACTGGTCTTATAAGTATGCAAATGGATGGATAGATTATTTTGAAGATATAATGCTAAATTATAATTCAAATATAGGAGACAATAATGAAATAAAAACAGTGAATGGTTGCTGTGAAATTTTAGAACAGTTTCCACTGCGTGATTATGTTGCAATAATTCCAGAATATTATAAATACAATACAAAGACATTTGAACATATACAAAAAATTAAAAATGAATTAGGATTGGTGCCAGGGCAATATGGTGCAATATATATTCGTAGAGGAGATAAATTAGTAGATGAAATTAAGTTTATACCATCAAGTAAATTTGTGGAATTATTATTATTAAAGTATCCAGATTGTAAATTAATATTTGTTCAAACAGATGATTATAATAGTTTTCTAGAAGTTCAAGATTACATACAAAATAAAAATAAAGATAAAGATAAAGATTTGGATATAAAAATTTTAACATTGTGTCCTAAAACAAATTTTGGTTCAATTGCAAATAGTGGATATGCTAATAAAATGATTAATAATAGTATTGATAAACTAAAAGAAGGTTCAGAAATACTTAGTGATAATAAGGAATATATGAAAAAAATAACTCAAAAATTATCTAAGCCAATATCCGAAATGACTCCGGATGAACGTTATGAACATACACTAGAATTATTAACTAGCGTAGATATTTCCATAAATTCAAAAATATGCGTTTGTGATTATAAATCAAATGTCAGTAGATTTATTAAAATAGCACATAATAATTTTAATAATGTTTTTGATGTTATAGGTGCAGATTCACTTATTACATTAGATTCATATAAATGTCCAGGATTTGATTTTGACTCTATACATAATAAATAAGTATTTTTAAAGTAAGTTTTCAAAGTAAGTTTTTAAAGTAATTATTTCAAACTAAGTTTTAGAAATAATGCATTATATTTTCAAAACTTTCTCAAATACCACACATTGATTTTGAACTTCTAATTGTTTTTTACCATTAGTTTTATAATCGAAAAGGCAATTATGTGTCTCTGGCATACGATGTTTATTGCAAAATTCTTTTTCACATCTACATACAAAAGGTATTAATCCCAATTTCTTTGTACAGCCATCAATACAACACCTATTAATATTAGATTGTTTTTCACGAATTATATTAATATTATCGGTTTGCATTGGAATTATTTGTGCCATTTATTTTTTATCTGTTTTAATTAGTTTACAAGTTTACAAGTTTACAATATAATTTTGAAATAATTTTGAAAGATAATTTTAAATGATAAGTAAATATTTTTTTTCAATTTTTTGTGTAAATAAATTTAAATAATTTTTTTATAGAATTAATTAGTTTTTTTGAGAAGAACCAATTAACATTTTATTAGAGTATTGTAAAAGTAAAAACAAAAAAAATGTGTGTGCTATGTTGTGCGCAATGGGTAGAGTGCAATGCGATAAACATACATAAAACACAACTAACGGGACCCAACAGGGGTAAATCTGGTGTTCTTTCTGTCATCGCTCTTTGCTTTGTTCATGGCAGCAGCCAGCACTTGCGAAGGTGAGGGCGGTGACTTTGGCTTATTTGGGATGCCCTTGCTGCGGTTCTTGCCAACGCGGAACTCATTCCCTACCAATTTAACATGCGTTCCAGGAGGTCTTTTAGCAAATCGCGCTGGCACCTTTGGAAGTGTTTCTGGTTTGCCCAACAAACGTTGCCACAATAAGTGCCATTTGACTGATTTACTTTTTTTGGAAGGTTTCCAATGTGTTTGAGGACTCGGTTGTTGGGCAATTGGCTGTCCAGCAGAAGCTTCAGTTCGAACTTGAAAAGACATTCTGAAGCAAACCGTGAAAGGTGTAGATAATACTTATTCTCATATATATAATATTTCAATTTTTTGTTAAAATCCCAAAAATGCCAAAAAATATTTCATAAACATACATTGATAAAAACATCACTATAAAACAAAAAAATGTAATGCAAAACAATGCAACTATGTTTGATATTAATCATAATCAATCTCGACATAATCGAAAGGGTTCTGATCCCCGCCTTCGCCATAGTAGTTAGATACTGTATGGGCAAGAACTGCAGATAATATTGGAATGTTTTCCCAATCATTATTGTCAAGAGCACTTTTTAAAGCCTTTCTAAAGCCATCCCAAGAATATCGGTACTCACCAGTATATCTTAGATGAGTATAAATGCCATATATCTCAGTAAAATCTCTAGGTATGTAACCTTTTTCAACCAAACGAATACGCAAGGTTTTTCCCATTTCTAGAAAAGAATCGAACTGTAGAAAGTGCAAATAATACTTATTTTAATATATATATATAATATTTCAATTTTATTTGAAAAAATGCCAAAAATGCCAAAAAAAACTAAAAAAACAAATATATAAATATACAAATATAAAAGCACATTACTAGAATAATAACTAGAATAATAAATAATAACTATGAAAATCCAAGTAATTTCGGACATCCATCTAGAACATAATAAAACAATACCATCTTTTTTATTAAATCCGGATAATATTAATGCACCATATTTATTTCTTATTGGTGATATAGGTATTCCAAAACAGAAAAAATCATTATGGCTAGAATACATTAATTGGTGTAATAAACAAGAAAAACTTTCTAAAATATTTTATGTTCTAGGTAATCATGAAAGTTATGGTTTCTCCTATGAAGAAACTATAGAATATATTCGTAATGTATTTTCCACTATGCCCAAATTTACTCTGCTAGAAAGAAATATTATAACACAATTAGAAGATTATACCATTATAGGATGTACATTGTGGTCAGATATTGATTTTGCAACCGCATTATTGATGAATGATATACAAAATATCAATAAATCCATCAATCAACCCCTTAATAAACCTATTGAACGAACAATATCATTGTCAACAGAAAAAAATCAAAATCAAAATCAAAATCAAAATCAAAATCCAAATCCATATCAATATCAATATCAATATCAAAAAAAACGAAATATAGAAATATCAACATTACAATCTTGGTATAAAAATGATAAAGAATGGTTAGAAATTACATTAAATGCATTACAATCTAATCCAGATAAAAAAGATAAAATAATTGTTGCAACACATCATTTGCCATCAATGAAATTAATACCACCTAAATTTCAAAATACATCTGATATGAAATATGCTAAAGGCTTTGCATCTAATCTCGATCATTTAATACCATTAACCAATATATGGCTATTCGGACATACCCATTACCATATAGATACTATTTTAAATAAAACACGATGCTATGCCAATCCATTAGGTTATCCAGATGAAAATGATACTTGTTTCTCTATGTCGCAAGTTATTGAATTGGTATAGTTTTTACTTGTATATATTTCTATTGAATAAAAAATTGAAATTTTTTTTATTATAATTTTATATTTTACAAAACAAAAACATTGAATATTGATTGAATATTGATTGAATATTGATTTGATATGGGTGGCACTAATTGGTCTACTTTAATTACATATGAGCAATGTGCAGAAAAGATAATGAAATATCATACATCGCAAAAACTAATTTCAGTTGGTTCCGGTTATGGTGTTCTAGAAGACTATATTGACAGTACTTATGCAATAATGCAAAAAAATATAGATTTAATTTGTATTGATCCAGAACCTTGTAGTTATCGTTTTCAAAATTATCCATCACGACCTCTTATGCCACCAGATTATGCATATGTAGACGATTATCTAGAACAATTAGAAAAGCAACCTTCTAAGGAACAATCATCCTGTAGTGAGAAAAGCGAATGTGATTTATTACTATGTTGGTCAAATCCAAATGATTCTACATATGATTTAGAAGCAATTATAAAATTAAAACCCCAAACAGTGTTTATTATATATGAAATGACTGGTGCTGCGGGAAGTAGTTCATTACATAATTGGATTTATAATAAATGTAGTGATATACCAAAAGTTTCCATTCCACTTTGGCTAAATCACGAAAATGCTACTATATTTAAGGAAGAAGGATATAAGTGTGTTGATTCAATCGTTCGAGAATATAACGAAGAATTTCAATATGCTTTGCTAATTCTTTCTAGAAAGTGAAGAAAAAAAATATTATTTTATTTTGTCTTTTTTTTGTCTTTTTTTAATTTATTCAATTTATTTTTTATTTTTTCATTTTTTCAATTTTTCAATATAAAAAATTATTTTTTATCTAGAAGTATATTTCCAATATATTTAATATTTAATATTATATTTAGTAATTATGGATGATATTTTAAAACCTATTAACACACCCAAAGAGCAGAAACCCGAAGACAAGAAACCAGCAAAGCCCAAAGAATCTAATCCGAAACCATCTAAACCAACCAAAGCAAAAGCACAAGCTAAATCAAAAGCCAAATTAAAAGTAATAGAAGAGTCGATTTTATTCACCCCTAGTTCAGAACAACAACTTATAATAGATGCAATTAAGCGTGGTGAAAATGTTTCTGTCAATGCAGTTGCGGGTTCAGGTAAGACTACTACTATTCTAGGGATAGCAAAACAAATTCCAGAGAAAAAAATATTGCAAATTACTTATAATCGTGCATTAAAGTTAGAAGTTGAGAAGAAAGCCAAATTAAATAAACTAGATAATCTAAAAGTTCTTACCTTTCACGGATTAGCGTGTTCCTATTATGATTATACAGCATATACTGATGACCGAATCCAAACTATTTTACGAAATAATATACCACTCAATAAACCGATTACTAACATAACCCAAGAAATAATAATAATTGATGAAATCCAAGATATGACCCCACTCTATTTTGAATTAATTCATAAATTCTTATTCGATATAAAACGCAGTGTCATCATAGGGATTATGGGCGATAATTACCAAGGTATATATGGTTTTAAAGGTGCAGATGAACGTTTTCTAACTCTAGGAGACCAAATTTTCAGCACTGGCAATAATAACAATCATAATAATCCCTTTACTAAATTAACTCTTAATACTAGTTATCGATTAACACAGCCTATGGCGGATTTTGTGAATCAAGTAATGGTGGGTGGTCATCAGCGAATTAAATCATTAAAAGAAGGAGTGCCGGTTAAATATATTCAATATCCACACGATGAACTTACTGATTTTATTGCTAATATGATTACAGTCGAAATGCAAACTAATAGATATAAAGCCGAAGATATTTTTATTCTTTCTGGAACATTGCGAAATCAACGAATTAAGAATTTGGAAAATAAATTAGTATCTAATGGGTTTTTATGTTTTGTTCCTATTTCGGAAGATGCAAAATTAGATGAACGTATTATTAAAGATAAAATAGTTTTTACTACATTTCATCAATCTAAGGGTCGAGAACGCAAATTAGTAGTGGTATTTGGTTTTGATACATCTTATTATGAAATGTTTAAAGATAAGCATAGTTCTTTTTTAATCTGCCCTAATTTACTCTATGTAGCAGCCACCCGGGCATCTCATCAATTAGTATTGATAGAACATATTGATTTAAAGCAATCGTTGCCTTTTTTGAAAATGTCGCATTCTGGTATGATGTCGTGTAATTTTGTGGATATTCATAGACATTATACTCTTGATAAGCATCGTAATATTGATTCTAATAAAATGTATGTTCGTAGGGAAGAAGATTTTGAGCATGATAAAACTGTTACTGATTTAGTTAAATTTATTGATGAAAGCACATTGGCTATTCTGGGAGAACTAATTACTAAAGTATTTAAAATTACAAATGAAATACAAGAATCTAATATTGCAGTAATACCAGGTGATATCAAAATTACTAATAAAAATGGATATTATACTTATGAACAGGTATGTGATATTAATGGTGTGTCTATTCCCGCAATGTTATTTAGTGGTTCTCAAAACTATAATAATTCTGGAAATTCTAATTACCTTTGGAAATATTTATCTCGTCAGTACCTATCCAATACATTTCGTAGTAAAAATAGCACTTTTATTTTAGGATATATTAATCAATTGAAAGAGAAAACACAGTTAGAATGTGTACCAGATTGGTTGCTATTGGGAAATATATATCTATGTGCAACAGAAGGTTATAATTATAAATTGAAGCAAATTCAGCAATATGACTGGCTAGAACCGGAGATGGTGGCAAAATGTCATCGAAATATTGCAAATATTTTTGGTGGTAGTATGGATGATATTCATAAAGATATGCATTATGAATTTGAATTAGGAACTGGTTATGATGAGCGGGGTGCATTTTATGGGTTTAAGACGGAAACTTATGGTGTTGTAAAGATTAGGGGGCGAGTGGATTGTATTAATGATGATGTTGTATGGGAATTGAAATGTGTAGATATGTTGAGTATAGAACATATGTTGCAAGTGGTGTTGTATGCGTGGATGTGGCGTCGTATAGTATTGCAGAGACAGGAAAATAAAGAAAAACAAGACAATCAAGACAATCAAGCTAATCAAGATAATAATTTGCAAAATGGTATTGATAGATTATTTAATTCTAGTAATGAAAGGAAAAAAAAATTAAGAGATGTTGTTCTAGATAATATCTATCAGATGAAACAATTTAAATTGATGAATATACGTACTGGTGAAGTTCGGGAATTAGATACTTCTAATACACAATATATTGATGATATTGTAAAAATATTACTTGATTCCAAATTACGGATTCGGGAGTTGCTAACTGATGAACAATTTATAGAAACTTCTAGGGGAAGGGTAGAAAAATATAAATTAAATATTGCAAATACTTATAATGTGGATGAGTTGCAAGAATTAGAAAAGATGCAACATTTAGAAAATGCTAGAATAGAAGAAGAAAAAATAGATTTGGATTTCTAGATGTATTTTTTACTTATATTTATTAGATAATTTATAGTTAAGTAATTTATAGTTAAGATTATATTCTAAAAATTGAAAAAAAATGTTATTCTAGAATAAAATAATTTAAACTTATTATAAATAGTCTTTATATAAATTATTAAGCTATGGCAAATAATTCTACAAATTATAAAATTAAAATGGATAGTGCTATAAATAATATTATTAACGAACCAACAGCTGATTTTAATATATCAAATAATCAATTGAAAACAAATACATACACATTAAATGCAATTAAGAAATATAGGGCAAAAAATGCTGATAAAGTTAGGGAATATAATAAAATATATCATTTACGAAAAAAAGATGAATTGAAAAAAATAAATCCTTATCTAGATTATACCAAGCAACAACTTTTTGATAAAATATTTGCATTGGAAGCAGAAATTAAAGAATTAAAAATATAATTTTTCGTATAGCTTGATTTTTTTTTTTATTTATATATATTAAGAATATTTTCAATCTTTTATTTAGCTTAAAGATAAAACAAAATAATAATTTACTAAATATTTTTACTACTAAATTTTTACAGTTATTTAAAATATAAAAAATGACAACTTCTAATATTTCTCTTGAAGTTAAGTTTTTCAAAGATAATGGATTTAATCTTTGGAATGTCAATGAAGAGAAGAAACCGTGTATTTTAACTAAAAATACCAAAACAGGTATTACAGGGTGGCAAAATTATAGTGCTAAAGATTTTGAAAAACTCAAAGTAGATTATACGCAAAATATAGGATTTTATTCTGGATATCAATATAAATCTCAATTAAATATTATTGTATTAGATTTTGATATATTTAGTAAAGGTATTAAAAATGATGAAGTTTCTAAACTATATGAACAATTTTTAGAATTAGATTTAATACATAATAAACATAAAAAAGGTCATTATAATTCTTCTACTTGTGGAAATAAAGGTGTATTATTAAATATTACAGATAATTCGGAATTTATTGAATATCTTAATTCTTTTAATCTTGCTAAAATATCAGGTGGTTTGGAAATCCTTATTAAAAATAATGTTGTTTTACCACCATCTATAACTAATTGCAAAAATTGTGAATATAAACCTTTACATCCACGTAAATTTATTGAAGATATAGGATATACTAATATTACATCTGAAATTGATAAATTCATTCGAAATTATATTGATTGTATTAAAAGAAAGAAATTACCAACAAAAAATACTATAAGGGATACTAAAAATGCAGGTTCTGGTGTAATACATTATTCAAATATAGTATCTGACAATGATGAAGAAAATAAACCATCTTATATATGTATTCTGGAATTGATTAAAAAAATCTTAAAACCTTTATTGAATGATTATCAAGGTTGGTTCTTTATAACATCAAGTTTAATTAATAGTTATGGAAATAATATTGATAATTTCAATTTGTTTGATACTATTTGTAAATCATTAAATGGTTATGATTATAATAATAATTTGCAGTTTTGGAATACTACTAAAGTTGATAAATATCAATGTTATAATTACAAAGCAATTATAAAAACTGCTTATTTTTATGACCCATTAACTACTTATTGTATTCTAGGAGAAGAATATAAAAGAATTCAAAAATTAAAAGAAGAAAATATTATGAATGATGAATATATTAAATGGAAAGTTGAATTTGAGAAGACTCGCTCAAAGATAATATCACCTTTAAATTTTTTAGACATAATTAATGGTTCTCCAGATTTTATTAGTCAAATGGAATTAAAACAACGCTATATGGAAAAATCTAAATTTATTGATATGTGGCTAAAAGATGAAAATAAAAGATGTTATCAAAAAATTATATTTAAACCTAATGCAACTGAAGAAGAAAACAAATTAAACTATAATTTATTTACTGGATATAGAATAGATAAACTTAATATACCACTTGACTCTGAATTAGATATTAAACCATTTTTAGAATTTATTAATCTTATTTCCGGTAATAAAAATTATAAAAATATTGACTACAATGATATATCATTTAAGTTAGTTATGGCTTATATAATAAAAATTATAAAATATAAAGACCGTCCTAAAATCTCTTTAATTTTACGTAGCGTAAGAAGACAAGGTTGTGGGAAGGGTACTTTTTATAACCTATTAAAAGCAATGATTGGTAATGATTATTGTATAGAAACTGGTATTATTAATGATTTATTTGGAAATTTTAATGATGCAAGAGTAAATAAATTATTAATTGTAGTTGATGAGTGTTCTGGTAGTGAAACTTTCCAATATACAGGAAAAGTAAAGAATGCTATTACTGAGAATACCTTTACTGCAAATCCTAAATATGGTAAAAAATATGAATTAGATAATTATAATTCTTTTATTTTCTATTCTAATAATGAAAGATGTATGAATGTTGAAATTGGTAATAGACGTTTTTGGGTAATTGATGTTCCTAATACTAATGACGAACAATTTCTAATTAATATTAATAAAAATTATATTGAAAATGATAAATACATTAAAGCTTTTTATAATTATATTTTAACAAAAGCAGAACAAGATTTTAATATTAATTTTGATACATTTAATTTCGAAAATATTGTAAGAAATAATGAAAACAAAAGTACTAAAAATCTAAAGCAAACTTATGCTAAAGACTTATTTTTTATAGATTTCTATGAAAATATTATATTAGAAAATAGAACTAAAAGATTATTAAGAACTAATGAAACTGATGAAGATAGTATAGAAGATATAATTACATATAATGATAAAGATACTATATGTATTATTAAAGCAACAAAATTATATGACGAATATAAATATTTTTTTACTAATTCTAATATATCTAAAGACGGAGGTAGTTGTGGAAGCAATCAAGCATTTTATAAAAGTCTTGAATTTTATGATTTCTTAAAATCTAGAAAGGTTATAGGAATTTATAATTATATAGTTGATATAAATAAATATGCAGAATGGTATGAAAAACAAGAAGATAATAATAATTTTGAACCAATGACCGAACAAGAATTATCTGATTTAGGTTTTTATATAGCTTAGTTTAATATTATTTTTACTTTTTTACTTTTATATTTTTTAATAAATTCTTTGGGGCAGTTTTAAAATTAATTTTTAAAAAAGTTATCCCTGTCCCCTCTCTAAGTACATCAGGGGTCAGGGATAAAAAAAATAAAAATGCTAAAATAAAAGTCAATAATTGCCCCAACCCATTTTATAATGTTTTTGCATTCATTTTTATTATATTATAATTCTTGGGGCAGTTTTTAAAATTAATTTTAAAAAAGTTATCCCTGTCCCCTCTCTAAGTACATCAGGGGTCAGGGATAAAAAAAATAAAAATGCTAAAATAAAAGTCAATAATTGCCCCAACCCATTTTATAATGTTTTTGCATTCAAAATATAAAAATATAAAAATATATAAAACATTGTTAATTAAATAATACAATTAGTAAATATATTATATACAAAGTATATTACTTAACCTAATAAATAATGACCTACTAGTAGAGCTTTAGGATTAAGAAAATTTACAGAATCTATTGTTAATAAAGGATTTTGTAAAACTAGAATTGATAACACTTTTATAGTAGGTATTAAGAAAAATGAAAATATTATAAAATTTAATAATTACAATACTAAACAAGATAATGCTAAACAATGTAATAATGAAGAAATTGATATGTAAAATATTATAGTTATAGTTTATTTATTTTTGGATTTTTTATTCTTTTTAATTATTGAGTTGATTTACAACATAAACAACTGTAATCCTGCAATCGTGCAATTGAAGTGCAATTGATATTTCGAATTGCACCGTGTGAAAAACATAAAAAGAAGTGAAATCGTGCAATTGGTTTTAATTTTAGACATCGTTGAAGGTTTTTAAAGACTGTAAAAACTTTGGTACCTTATAAATACAATTGCATTTGCATGATTACATTACTAATTAATAAAAATACATCTAAACACTAAAATATCAATTGCAGGATAATACAATAAAATAAGTAAAAAATACATAATAATAACATACTAAAATTCTATTTGGGTGAAAACATATTAAAACATAGTGAAATGTTGAAAAACATAAAAAAACCAAAAATCAATGTTAAAAATAGGATTTTCTTAGTTTTTTTTTGGTATTTTCATATTTTCGATGTTAAAAAACATATTTTTACAACTTTTTGATGTTGAAAACTTCATTTTTTAAGATTTTTAATGTTGAAAAATAAATATATAAAATTATGTAAATAAAATTATGGAAATATAATTATGGAAATAATATAATTTACATTATATTAAAATAAAACATTAGCATTAATAAAATACTCCAGCATTCGTTGCCTATTTTGTGATTGAATTGATGAAATTGCAATAACTATGGAGAAAACACTTTGCAAATCATATGTGAATATTCTAAAACACAAAAAACATATATTTATAGGATAAAATAATTCCCCAGCAGTCTGGGTTGTTTGCTATTGACATTTTAAAATTGCATATTAATTTAATACTTATTTGTTAATTAACTAAAAAGATTAGTAAATTACTTTTTAAAAGAGTTATCCCTGTCCCCTCTCTAAGTACATCAGTGGTCAGGGATAAAAAAATAAAAATGCAAAAATAAAAGTCAATAATTACCTCAACCCATTTTATAATGGTTTTACATTCAATATATATATAAAAAATATAAAAAGTAAATTAAAAGCACATACATTTATAATATTAATATCATTCAATAAAATAAATCACGATACTTTATTAGAGGATATGCCTAATACAACCAGATAACTTAATCTAATAATCCATTAAACACGGTAATCATATTATCGACTTCACTAGAAACAGCATTAAGACCTTGTTTTACAGTATCTAGAATTTGCATAGCACAACTTATATCAACATAAATTTCTGCATTAGCTGATTTGCGACCGCGACCTGCACGAGACATCAGTTGATAAATTGTATTCAAAGAATGTGAATCACTGAATTCCTTAGTAATAATTACACCTCCAATAGGATAATCTGTACCATAGCAAATACTGCTATCTGCAATAAGACATTCCATTTTTTTCTGTCCAGTAAGGTCGAGTGCTGTCTCTAGATATTCACTATCAATATCACATCCATCCGAACTACTTGCTGATGTATAATAACAACAGACGCCAGATAATAATTGCAGTTTGCAGTCATCAGTAATATGTAAATCACCAACATTAAGATTATTTAAATTATGTAAATTATTTGGAATTCGAAATTTATTAGAATTGGTATTGGAATTATTACAAAACCGCTGATAAGCTTGTTTGGCATATTTCATCATATGTTGCTTAGTATTGATTTGACATTCATCTGGGAATGAAATCGATGGTTTGCTATCATACATATCACTTTGTTGCCGGGAAAGTTCATCTGCATTTTTAATTTTTTTTTCTAATAAATCAAAAGTGGTTAGCCAATCATCCATTGCTCTTTCATATTCTGATTTCAATTTATCCAAAGAACCAATTTTCTTCTTAATATCTATTACTAATCCAGCATAGTTTAATTTCATAAATTCCATTGGGGAATCATTTGCAATTAAATTAAGATAGGGAAACTTATGTGCTTCTGTAGTGCCTAATTTAGTAAAATCTATTTCCTTTAAGAAAAGGGGGTCGTCTTCATCCTCCGACTCGCTTTCATAATCCATACTACAAATATATGCAATTTGCTTATCATTTAATATAGTAATTGCTTTAAGAATATCAATCGCGACTTTTCGCACATTATCTGGATATAAGTTTTCAACTTTACTGAAGAATTTTGTAATATTTGGAACCTGTTGCATAAATGTGGTATTCTTAGAACCAACTTCAATTGCTTCATCATAAAGTATTTTAACGCTGGTGGGTGTGTATAACTTGCCTAGAAAAGGATTTTTTCCTATATGTGTAATTGCACTAACTAATTCTTCTTTATTAGAACAACCTAAATGTGGTGTAATTAATTTTCCATCATATGTTTTCATATTACAACAACTATAAATTTCTGTACTACAATTATCAATAAATTTCGCATTAGGAAACTTGCTTTTATGATGTTCTATAAATACTTCCGATTTTGCATCAAAAGGTAATGTTGCACTGGAAAATATAGACCATTTAGGTGCATATTGCATTACTTGCATATTAACCTTCAATTGTGCGGATTCAATATTATCTGCGTGCATAGTTGGTTCGTCATGTAATAATATAAATCTTTGATTGGCATTAGGTGCATCCTTTAAAATTTTCAAAGCAATATCAGTAGTACATATAATAGCCACCCGGTCAGAAATAGATTTGCAAGTATCACTATTAGAAAAACGCATATTAATATCAACACAATCTCGATCAGCTTGTATTTCTTTAAGTGCCTTATGTTTTATTTTTTGGGCAATTTCTGGATTGCTGGGGAAAAAGCGTTTTGCACCAACACCAAAAGGTAATCCGGCGTGATAAAGTAATTGTCCCCATCGTGTAAGTACGGGTTGGACATCACAAGTTGCAATTACTTGTAGACCTCCGAATACAGAAGGATATTTTTTACGTAATTCTTGAACAGCAGTTGCAATGTTAATTATAGTTGATGTTTTTCCAGAATTTGTCATAGTGCGATAAAACATTAGAAATCCATTTTTAAGGTTTTCAATATTCATTATTGTTTTTGATACTATTTTTTGATGTTCAAATGCTTCTCTTGATTTTTTGGGAAGATAGATATCAAATTGGCTACCTAGAATTAAATCACTGGCTTGTTCATATAATGCAACACCATTAAAAGCAAATTCTTTTATTAAAATTGTTTCTATATTTTTTAAATCATCTAATAAAGTTTTACTTACTAGAATAGATTCACCAGGATTCATTGCATTATAACCCTCATAATTTGTAATTAAATTAATAAATCGTTGTAATGAAACTATTACGCTAAATGGTATTATTTTATCAGTATATTTAACATAGTTGTCTTTATTTTTGGCAATAAACCAAGAAATGTAAATAAAACCTAATGCACGAAATTCAAGAATATTTGAAAACATAATATTTTCTGAAGGAATTATAAATACGGTTAGATTTAAGGAATTTAACATTGTATGTAAACGTTCATTAAGCTTTTTCATTGTAGATTCTAATCGAATAATATCAGCTTTCTTGGGTTTTTGTCTTTCAGTTATTTTATCTTTTTTTACACTTGTTGATATATCTGGCATAATATCTTGTTTAATATCTTGTTTAATATCTTGTTTAATATCTGGTGTAATTGGTATAGTATCTATAAGAAAATTAATTTTCTTACCATCATTAGTTTTAAAATTAATTAATTGTTCTCTAATTGTAAAATAAACATTTTCTCCATAACATCCATATAATTGTCCATTATCATTACCATTATCATTACCATTACCATTACCATTACTATTGCTATTGCAAGAAGTAGTAATTGTAGCTTTTAATGCATCAATAACTTGCATATCAAAATCGCTAGGGCGTTGTGCCATTACTTCCCACATTTTTCTAATAGATTGTGATTTATCACTTTGATTTTTTTTACTAACAATTTTAAAATCTTCAGAATCCATTATAGTCTTTAGATTATAGTGTAAAATACAAATAATTTATAATAATTTATAATAGATTATTTTTCAATTTTTTTTATATTAAATTATTGTATTACTTTTTACTTTGTAATAGAATTAGCTAAAGATTGTAATTGTGAATAATTGATATTTGAAACTTGAATTCCTATAGAATCATTTTGTGTCTTATCTTCTTGATTACCTTCGTCATTACATTTTGCATTACCTCCAGACACTATTTTAGCAATATGTTCTAGAATATTTATAATATTGACTTGAATATTTTCCATGTTACTAGCAAATTTACATAAGTCTGGATGTTGTATCAGACCACTATCAATATTTTCATAAAAATAATAATCTAATGATTTTATTTGTGATATTGCATTATTTATCGATGATTGTAATGAATTATTATTATCGTAAGTATCAATATTCATATTTATATTTATATATATGTGCCCGTTTTATATCAGTTATATGTGTTTTATATGTATGTTATATATGTATTAAATTAGTTAGAAATGAAAAAAGTAAAAAAAACGTAAAAAAGTAAAACAGGGTAATAAAGGTAAATATCATTATATTTCATTATTGGATATATTGCTAGATGTTTTTTTGGATGATGTTTTTAGTGTATTCTTTGATTTTTTAGTAGATTTCATTATATTAGAATCTTTTATTAGTTTATCACTATCTTCTATTTTATCTATATTATCTACATCTTCTACATCTTCATTGTCGTCTTCATCGTCTTCTTTTAAAATTCTTTTATCGTCAATATCATTTGCATTATTTGCATCATTTGCATCTGGATTATCAAATAATTCATTAAAACTATAGCGCAACTTACTGATTTGTTTAGCACTTAATCGTGTATCACGTGATTTAATCTCTTTTTTTATTTTTAACTTATTTTCTTTTAGTTTCTGTTCAATTTCATCACATATTTGGTCTTTATGTTTATGTTCTGTATTAATACCAAAATTTTCAGTTGCAATCTTTTTTATTTCCTTACTGCCTACCCCACCCCGATTTGGTGTTTCCTTACATAAATTTATATCGTGTGGGTAAATCATATTAAATTGATTAGTAGTAGTACCTAATTTATATTTTGCATTACCCTCTATATTTTCAATATTTTCATCTTTTTCATCTTTTTCATCAATAATAGGTTCAGCTTCATTTAAACCTTCATTACTATTTATTTTGTTAATTATTTTTTTAATACGTTTGCATAATTCTTCTTTCTTCATTTCTTTTGCTTGAGATTCTGTAATACCATAATAATTTATAGCAATTTCTCTTAAATCATTAATTGAATAGCCACCTTTACTTTCACCGTCTTCACAATTATCAATATTTTTTCCAGTTCTACCATATGCATTTTTACGTTCTTCGTCAGTAATAACACTTCCTTGGGTTTTAATTTCACGATATTTATTATTAATTATTTTACATAATTCATTTTTATTTAATATAACAGAATCACTTTTCATCATAAATGTATATGGTATTTTAAGATAGTCCCTGCCAAATTTAAATAATTGTTCCTTACTATATCCACCCTTAGATGGTGTAAAGTTAGAATTACAATTATTAGGTATATAATTATCTATAGTTATTTCTTGAATATTAGCATCTATTTCCACATCTTGATGTATATCGAGTTTTTTTGTTTTTGAAGGTGGCGGACGACAATATCCCCTCAAATGTTTTTTACTAGAAATACCAGTTATACTTAATTTTCCATCATACCATTTATTTAATTGAACATTTTCAAATTTATCCGCAGCACGTAATAAATTACCCTCATCTAAATTTGTAACTGCTTTACCATCACCAATACCATCATTTACATTTACATTAGAATTATTATTTCGCTTATTTAGCCTAGTTTTCTTATTTTTTGCAAGTGTTTTAATAATCGAACTATTACGTAATGGACACCAACTAAATTCTTCTTCTTTATTTTCTATACAATCATATTTAAGTTTATAAATATTTTCAGGCTCAGATTTAAGTCTAGTTCCATCAATATTTTTTTCAATAGAATCTTTTTCAATAGAATCTTTTTCAATTGAACCTTTGTCAATATTATCTTTTTTTACTATTTCTTTGTTCATATAGGGAAAAAGGCATTTGCCTTGATGGTAATTTTTACCATCACTATCTCCAGCTGTATCAATATTTATAACATTTAATTGTTTGTTTGTTTCTTCTATCTTTTCAGGACAATAGCCCCATTTATCAGGTTTTCTATGAAAATCTATTTTAGTAGGGCACATAACACCACCAGTTCTAGGAATACATTGATATACATATTTTTTTTTATTTTTTTCAAAAAAGGGAAATTTACATTCACCTAGATTACTTCCATTATCATAAATACCTTGTTTATCAAATGGTGTAGTAAAGATTTTATCATCAATAAAAATATTTTTAATACTTAAATCAATAACATCGGTAATAATAGTATTTACTATCTTCTTAAATTCTTCCAAATTAGTATTTTCTAAAATTGTAATATCATTAGTACCAAATATATAATCTTCTTCATTATTAAGATACTCACTCAATGTAATATTTTTCTTGTATCTAGAATAAATACCATTTTCAATAATATTAGCCAATTCACTAGTATTAATAATTATTTCATCTGGATTTCTAAAAATTTTATTTCGCATATTAAATTCTGGAATAAATGAACCAGTAATTATTTCACGTGATTCCAATTTATTGTTAATTAGGTCATTTGCAAGTAAATATGAAAAATATTCTAATTGTTGCATATTCATATCTAGATAACACTGTTTTGTGTCATCGTCCATTTTGCAAAATTGGCTTAGACATTTACCAGCTTTTTTTGTCTTAGTACAAACTTTTAATTTTATTAAATTATTTTTCAATTTCATATTTACAGGTATAGTTTCTGATTTATTATCTGATTTGCTATCTGTTTTCCTATCTGTTTTCCTATCGGGTTGTGAATTGGAAATCCGTTTGCTCATAATATTAACTACATTTTCACTTAAAATATCAATAGATTGTTGTAAATCAGCATTATTTTTTGAATAATTAGTAAGTTGATTTACTAGATTATTTTTATATAATTTGAAATTTGATTCTTGTAATACCCGACTAAAATCATATTTGAAGTAATTATAAATAAAATCTTTATAAATTGAATTACGGATATTAAGAATATCTACCATTGGACTAATTTCTAATTGAAAATCAAAATAGGAAGGTCTAAATAAAGAAGTTATTCTAGGGTCTTCTAATGATTTTAATTCACCTTGCTTTATTAATAAATTAATAAGTTCATTTTTTCTAGATACGTTATATTTTTCTGGGATTATAGGTACAATTAAATTATTTGTAAATTGAATACTATTAATTTGATTAGTAAGTTCATCATAAAATATTTTGGAAATCTTATAATTAAATTGTGATAATTTAGTTTTCAATATATTATTACTAGGTGTATTTTTAAATATTATATATTTATCTAGAGGAGACAAATCATTTATATCTAAAAGTTTGAATTTTATATTTATTTGCCTAGAATTAATTGCAGATGGATAAATAGGTATTAATAATTTATCATATGTATTATCCAATTTAATAAATTCTATCTGGGTTGTAGTAAAAGCAATTTGATTAACCGGTTTTATATCATTATCATAAAGTTCTTTAATAAAATTCTGAGTTTGTTGCTGATATTGATATTTACATATATTTGAGTGAATAATTGTTAAATTTATTAAAGCATTATCTCTTTGTTTGGTTAATTGCAATAGTTTCTTATTAGTTGTACGTTTTTCAAAGTAATTATATGTAATGTCTGAAATATTTATTTTATTCCAACTAAATATAGCTTCCCAAGGACTATTTTTATATATATTATTAATATGAATAACTGGTGTAAAATGAAATTTTTCCTCTCGAATTAATATTATATATTTAGAACGATGTATTTCATTATATGGATTACACATCAATTTAGAACAATTTTTATCAAATATTAAAATATTTGCACCATCTTTATTTAACCATTCAATCGGTTTAGAAAATAAATCTAAGAAATGTGTATAATTTTTATATTCATTTTCATTTAATATATGACCAATATAATTATAAAACGCACTATATATTTTATATGCAATAATTAATTTTTTTAAATTACTCATATCTTCAAGTAAAGATTCTTTATTACTACCCTTGCTACCATTGCTACTCTTGCTCAATGCATTTGTAATATAATTAGTAAATTTAGTATTATCTTCAATATGATAATTTAAAATTTCAATATCCTTATATTTTAGTTTTTCCAAAATTTGATAATCAATATCTAGAATATTGAAAAATAATAAATAATTTTTCATAAACGTTGCAAATTTATCATAATCATACATACTATTTGGAAGAATATTATTTGAAGAATATATATCTATTAATTCCCCATTATTTAATGTAACAAAAACTTCAGGTGATAATTTGTTTATAATTAAATTTTTAAGTTCTTCTAAAGATTTTTTATATATAACTGAAAATGTTTCTAGAATATTATCTTTTTTATTCTTTTCAATTCCAATTCTTAAAAATAAATTACTATTATCCATTAATTGTTTTTGATTTCTTAAAAATAATGTTTGATGATTATTTAACATAATATCTAAATTTTTAGGTAATAACCCACATCGGCATTTTTCGAGTTCGGAAAATTCATTAACAATATATAAAAATTCTATTTTTTTAGAACATGTTAAGTTTTCAGTTTTATAGTCTTTTTTTTCTGGTGTCTTCCCCTTACTGTTAAGTGCTTCATCCTCTAATTTTTGTCTACATACTTTATCTCCTGGTGGTTTAAAAATTTGTTGTATTTCTTTTTTATTAGGGTCAAAATCTTCTGGTTTTTTAGAACCACAACAAGGAACACATAATTTTTGGGGATGGTCTGATGGTGCCATTAAATAAGGATATGCTTCTTTTTCTGTCTCTTTTAAAAGTGCAGGCCAGTTTTGATTCTTGTTAGGATCTTCCCACACTTTATTAGTAGTACCTTTTCTAATAATAACAGTATATTTATCATCTAATTCTATATTTTTACGGGATTCAGGTGGAATTGGTACTCCATTAGTATAAGGACTTTTTAATCCACTTTCAATAAATTTTTTAACAGAAATAGGTTTATTAGCTTTATAATCCCATATTCTGGGACAAATATAATAATTACCACGATATTTAATATATCCATTAAATGCTTCCGGATCATCATAACTTTCAATATCTTTTTTTGATACTATATATGGTTGTTTCATTTGATTTGCCTGACAATCACGATTATATGTATAATTTTTACCATTAATCTTATCTGGATTAAAAAGGTCTTTATCAAATGTATTCCGCATTTCAGTCATATATTTAGTAAAACTAAGTTTTTTATTTTTACCGAAAATTTTATTCAATTCTAAATGTTTATATTCATCAGAATCTCCTATTTTTGAAAATGCTTTATCATCGACATCAGGTAGTTTATCAAATTGTATTAATCTAGCAAGGTCTTTTAAATCTATATCTAAGTTTTGTTCCTTTTGTTTAATTTCATTATCATCTTCTATCTTATTTGATAAATCCAAATCCAAATCTAAATCCAAATCCAAATCCAAATCCAAATCTAAATCCATATCCAAATTGTTTTCAGAAATCTTTGTATTAGATTTTTTCAGTTGTGTTTTACTTTTAATATCATGTCTTGTTTTGCTATGTAAAAGTTTATCATCAATTTTATCAATATTACCAGTTTCAATATCATATGCAATATTTGATAATATTACTTTGAAATAGAAAAGAATTAATTTTACTGAATTATATTTATCAATATTTTCAAATTTAAAATCTATATGTCCATCAATATCAACCTTTAATTCGATTTCAATAGCATATAAAAGTTTTTCTTGTGATTTAATTGTAATATTTTCTAAATTTGCATAAAGTTTATTAACTTTATCTTCATTAATAAAAAATAGTTTCTGGCAAGACTTAAATAAATTATCTAGAAATATTTTATTGGGTTTATCATCTTGTTTTTTTATACTAACACCTAGAAAATTAGTTATATTTTCATCACTATAAAATTTATTTACTTGTTTGTAAAAAAATTTAAGTGAATTTGTACTAGAATTAATATGTGTATTTACAATAAATTGATGTAGTGAATGAAAATATTTTTTAACACGAGTTAAAAATAATGTTATATCTAATTTATTATTATTTTTCTTATTCTCTGCTGATGTTTGTAATTTAGAAATATCTATTTTACCATTCATTATAATATTTCCATTAAGTAATGTAGAATAATTAATAGTATCAGAATGCTCATTAAATACATTAGAAATATTTGGTAAAATTAATTTTGTGGCATTAATAACCTTTTTGATTTTTTTAATCGTAGTTAAAACTAATTTTAAATATTGTAATAATTCATTACCAATATGTAAATTATTATCATTATCAAAATATACTATTGTATAACCATTACTATAAAAATTTATAGTTAATATAATTGCAGAACTAATACGCCATTTATGTTGAATATAATCGCCCTCAATATTATATTTACTACTATTTTTAAGTAAATCAGTATTAATTAATAATTTATTTATTTCTAAATATGTATGGTTTAGTAAAAAATCTTTATTTAATTTTATATATTTAACTTCCCCATCAGAAACATATTTAATAACTGGTCTATAATAGTTTGTTGATAAATTATTATATAGATTTTTTAAATTATAGCTAATATTTAATTTATTACTTAATGAATCAAAAATAATATTTCTACAAAAACAATCATTAATAACTAATATGTTATCATTATAAATATGTTTTTTAACTGTTGTCAATTTAAATTTATTATAAATTTGCAAATACATATCATCATTTTGTTTATGTGTTAATTTTGTTTCATTATCAGGAAAATAAAATTCAAGCATCTTCTCCGATAATATATTTTTTAATTCATTATAAGCTATTACAAAATATTCATTATTAACAGTTTTATTAAAAAAAGACAAACTTAAACTTAAATTTTCATCAGTTTCTTTATTTATTGTATGTTCTATAATAAATTTAATATCTTTAATATCTTTAATATCTTTACCCTTATTGCGTAGTATATTTAATAAATAATCTATATTTTGGTATCCGTAATAAATATATTTTTTACCTTCAGCAATATAATTATACTTAATTGTTAAAACTGTAGGTATAGAAATTAATAAATGATATATATCTTCATTATTTAAACAATCTTCATAATTATATGATTCTTTCATAACAAAACTAATTTTTTCTTTATCGTCTAATGATTTATATTTAGATGGTAATAATTCCTTAATTTTTTTATTTATTTGGTCTTTTGATAAATAAGTCATTTTGTATATAGTATTAAAGAAATGTTCATTACTTAATTCTGTTTCATTTTCAAAAATATAATTTAATAAATTGATAAAATGCTTATAATCTAAATTCCTAGAATACTTATATAATAATAAATTATGTGGCTGATAATTTATTATATCATTACCTATTTTGTTACCTAATTGTTGTTTTATTGCCTCATAAATTATTATACGTGCATGGTATATATTTAAATTTTCTTCCAAATAATGATAAACAAAATAAATATTATAATCCTGTATATTTCCAAATTTTATATTATAATGAGGTATTGCTTCTTCTAGTTGTTTATTCTCAATACTATTTATGTTTTGCTTTTTTTCTAATTTATGTAATATACTTACTATATTATCTTGTCTATATCCAACAAATATAAATTTATTTTCTAATTCATTTGGATTAATATTTTTTAATATCACTTTAATAATTGTTAATGAGTTTAATGATTTACAAATCGATATATCATTAGAACTCATTTATCAATTCAATATCAATTCAATATCAATATCAATATCAATATTACTAGATTACTATATTAATATTTTTGCTATATTACTATATTATACTATATTACTATAATATTTTATTGATTTAATGATATCATTATTTTATAGAAATATTTTTTAATTTTATTTTTAACATTAATTCTTTAACATTAATTCTTTAACATTAATTCTTTAACATTAATTCTTTAACATTAATTCTTTAACATTAATTCTTTAACATTAATTCTTTAACATTAATTCTTTAACATTAATTCTTTAACATTAATTCT
>Ga0214921_10001834_pt1 | contig 35594 bp, 26 predicted proteins | sample LL1505_MetaG_FD_177992 | JGI IMG/M metagenome (GOLD analysis project Ga0214921, IMG submission 177992) | Freshwater microbial communities from Lake Lanier, Atlanta, Georgia, United States - LL-1505 | ecosystem: Environmental > Aquatic > Freshwater > Lake | place: USA: Georgia | collected... | reverse complement strand
CAGCCACAAGCACAGCCACAAGCACAGCCACAAGTACAGCCACAAGTACAGCCACAAGTACAATCAGTAGATCCTGTACCGCCACAAGTACAGCCACAAGCACCGTCAGTAGATCCCCCAGTAGACGAACCCTGTGTTCCTACACTTTTTGATATGACTTTGGAAATCAAACCAGTTGTTAAATTATGTATTAGTAAACCAGATATTTATGTAAAAAATAACGCGGTTTGTATATGCACACCTTGTGCAAAAAAATAACGCAGTTGTATATGCACACCTTGTGCAAAAAAATAACGCAGTTGTATATGCACACCTTGTGCAAAAAAATAACGCAGTTGTATATGCACACCTTGTGCAAAAAATAATTGGGTATTTTGTTCAATGTGTACATTTATAATATTGTAAAAATATAAAATGCATAAAAATACTATAAGGAAGTGTAGTCCTTCGCGTATACCTATAAATTTGGAATTGTTACCGATTATAGATTTATGTATTAGTAAACCTGAAATTCATATTAATAATAACGCCGAATGTCAACCAACGTGTGAAAATAACAAATGTGATCAATGTAAATATAGTCATCACAAACATCAATGTAAATATAGTCATCACAAAGAAAAACATCGCAAAGAAAAACACCACAAAGAAAAACACCACAAAGAAAAACACCACAAAGAAAAACATCGCAAAGAAAAACATCGCAAAGAAAAACATTGCAAACATAAAAACTCTAAAAAAAAATGCAAATGTCACAATGATAATAATTTATACGAAACGTCATCTGATTCTTCACTTGTAGTATTTTGATAACCGTCATGTATTTGATCTGCTTTTTCAGTATTACTTTTTAGACAAAGTTTTTTAAATGTATTAACTACAAGTAAAATTTGTTCTTTATTTTTGCCAACGGGTTTTTTTTAAACCGCTCCCGCAACTTCGGGAGCAGTTTTATCTTTTACATTCCCGTTTTTAACCCTAGTTTCCAGGCATAAAAAATGCATATTAGTTAATTTCTTAATAGTAGGTGAAGCTGAAAAAACAAATTCAAGCTCTGGGTGATTCAAATTCATCTTCTTCAATTAAACACACTGTACTATCATATCTTTCATAATATTTTTTACTTCTAATTTTATGTATAGATTCGCGGTAATCTTTAAATAATTGTGGATCAGCTTGTAATTTTTTAATAAGATCCATATTTTCTTTAAAATGATGTTTAACTGAATTAAACCATTCTTTACGTCTATAGACATTTAATACAAACCATTTATGAATAAAATAAAATATAGGTTCAACATGAATGTTTTGTTCTTGAAATTCTAAAATTGTATTTTGACTCCAATTAATAAATTCTTCAGGTGTATTTAAGGTGTCTGGTGGATAAATGTATTTTGTTTCAGAATTATCAGGTTCATCTATTTTATTTAAAAGAATACCTTTATCTTGTTTTTCTCCAATTGATTGTTCTATAAATTGTTGTTCATTATCTAATTCTTTTATTTCACATTCAAGAAAGTCACATTGGTCAAGATCGGCTACTTCTAATTGTATCATCATCTGGCACCAATACCAAATAGGTGGAATTCCTTCTATAATTTTACGTGAATATGGACATTTTATTTCTAACATAATTCCATTTGATGTAATACCATCAGGGCTAGCAGCTAGATAACTTAATCTTGGATGTGGTAATAAACCAAATTCAATTACGTCTGTATTAAATCTTTTACGATACAGTCTAGTGGCAATTTCTTCAAATTTTTTACCATGTAACGTATAAATAGAATCTTTGAATAAATTTTCGCCGTAAAATGTTCTACATTTATTAATGATATAATCTTCACGATTATCATAATGACTCATACAATGATCTGGGTTATATTTAAAATTTTTAACGTTAAAATCATCAACATAAACTTTACAATGTTCTTCTGATAATGTTAAACAACAAGCGGCTTCACTTGCGGTGATTCTAGTGTTTCTGGCGCGAAACCAGGAAGGACTCCTCTGAATTTCTTGAGGTTTAGCACGTAAGACCTTAACTCTATTACGATACCATTTTGCATCTCTTGTTTTATTCATATTATTATTATAATAATATTTAATTTTAAATTCATTTTTTAATAATAACGCAACCAATTCAAACTACGTTTAAAAACCAAATTTGAATTATAATCTGATAGTAAGTATGGTAATACCAATAGAGAAAAGTTTTGCTAGTCATCCCAAATCAAAATTTTGGAGTAAATTAAATACAATCAACCCTGAAGAAATTTATATTAGTTCAAGTATAAAAAGATGGTTTGATTGTGATAAATGTAGTCATTCGTTTGAAAAAAATTTACATCATGTATTAAAAGATTCTTGGTGTCCATATTGTACAAATCAAAAATTATGCAACGAAGATAAAAATTGTAAAGAATGTTTTGAAAAATCATTTGCTTCACATGACAAACATAAATATTGGAGTAATAAAAATAAATTACAACCTACAAATATTTTTAAATCTACTACTAAAAAATTTTGGTTTAATTGTAATTATTGTAATCACGATTTTGAAAAACAATTAGGTCATATATCTTTACAAAATTCATGGTGTCCATATTGTTGTAAAAATTCAATAGTTTTATGTGAAAATAAAGAATGTAAACATTGTTTTGAAAAATCGTTTGCTTCCAATAAACGTAGTAAATTTTGGTCAGATAAAAATAAATTACAACCAAGACAAGTTTTTAATCGTTCAAGTAAAAAATTCTTATTTAATTGTGATAAATGTTTACATATTTATGAAACAAGTTTAGATTGCGTAGATTCTTGGTGTCAATATTGTGCTAATAGAAAATTATGCGAAAATGAAGACTGTAAAGATTGTTTTAATAAATCATTTGCTTCAAATAAACGTAGTAAATTTTGGTCTGATAAAAATGAAATAAAACCAAGACAAATATTAAAAAAATCTGGAAAAAAATTTATATTTAATTGTGATAAATGTAAAAATGAATTTGAGAGCGTTATTAAAAATATAAATAATAATAACAGTTGGTGTCCATATTGTAAAAATAAAACTGAATTAAAATTACTTAATTGGTTAAAACAAAAACAGTTTAAAATAAAAGGACAGGTTATTTTTGAATGGGCTAAAAATAAAAGATACGATTTTTTACTGGAAGATTATAAATTAATTATTGAATTAGATGGAGGACAACATTTTAAACAAGTTAGTAATTGGAGTTCTCCTGAACATAATAAAAAGAACGATGAACTAAAAAATAAATTAGCATTAGAAAATGGTTATAAAATGATAAGAATATGCCAAGAAATAGTATTTTATGAAAAAGAAGATTGGGAAAATCAATTATATAATATAATTAACAAAGTAATAAAATCTAATGAAATATCAATAGATAAAATAGGTACGATTTATAATTAACTATAATGACATTTGTAACATGTTAAACAATATTTTTGTCCTTGAAATGTTTTTTATATTTACAATGTTTACATATTCCACTTTTATTATATGACCACTCAGTTGTATTAACATACCTATACCTATCAATTCTATCTGCTTTATCCAATTTATTACAATCAAAACATAATAAATACGAATTTGGTTTTTGTTGTTTACAATTATAACAAACTTTATAATTATTCTGATAACAAAATAAACATTGTTTTTTATATATAGGTTCTAAAGGTATTTTTTCATCGCAAGTTAAACAAGTTTTTAATGACATATTATTTTTAATAATATTTAGTTTTAAATATACTAAAATGTATAAATAATAAATTTTATAAAAAAATGAAAATAATAAAAATACACAAAAATGTAATATTAAGTAAATATGCCAACTGTTTGTATAGTTGGTTTAGGATTTGTTGGCGAATATTTGGTAGATAGTTTTGCACAATCTGCTTTATATAATGTTTATGGTTTTGATATTTCACCTAACAGAATTGAATATATGAAAAAAAATTATACAAATTGTGTATTTACGAGTAATGAAAATGATTTAGTAAATTGTGATTTATTTTGTATTTCTGTTCCAACTTTACTAAATTCTGAAAAAAATGATATTGATAGTGGACCTATTTTAAAAGTAAAAGAAATGCTGGATAGAGTTGCAAAAAAGAATTCTGTTGTTGTGATTGAAAGTAGCGTTTATGTAGGCGCAACTAGAAAATTATTTGCAAGTTTATTGGACAATAATATTTACGTTGGATTTTCACCAGAAAGAGTGGATCCAGGTAGAATTATACCAGCGCATACGGAAATTCCTAAAGTTGTTTCTGGTTTAAATGACAGTTCACTTGATAAAATAGTTGATTATTATTCTAAAGTATTTAAATATGTAGTACCTGTTTCTAGTACAGAATGTGCTGAAATGTGCAAATTATATGAAAATTGTTTTAGAATGGTAAATATAGCATATGTAAATGAAATTTCAGATTTGTGTAAAGATTATAAAATTGATCCTTATGAAATGATAAATGCATCTAAAACAAAACCATTTGGATTTATGGCATTTTATCCAGGACTTGGAGTAGGTGGCCATTGTATTCCTGTAAATCCATATTATTTAGCAAAAGGTGATTTTTCTAAATTGCCGATTTTGCATAGATCTGTACAATTAATGGAAAACCGGCCTAAAATTAAATCAAATGAAATTGTAGATAATTCACTAAAACAAAATATTTTAGTTATTGGTTTAGCATTTAAACCTGGTGAAACACTGACAACAAATTCTCCAAGTGTTGATTTGGTTAAAGAATTTGTAAATAATGGCCATAAAGTTCAAGTATATGATCCTTTAGTATATAAATCAAATAAAAACTTGGATATTTTTAATAAGGAGAAACGAATATTTAGTTTTTGGAATTATTTAAACAAAAAACAAAATGTAGATTGGTTGCTAGAATCAAATTTTACAAAAACAAAAATGGCTAGTTTTGATAAAATTATAATAACAATGAAACAACATAATATTAATTGGAGTGTATTAAATGATATTGATCAAACTAAAATTTATTCTTTTATTGATAAAATGACCATTTTTTAAAATTAAAATAATTTTTAAAATTAAAATATATAATAATAATAATATAAAATGATTGATCCTAGATTTTACATAAATCCGCAAACTGGTAGATTGATTAAATCAACTGGGCGAGTTTATAAACATATTAAAAAAGAAGATGAAATTCCTATTAAACATAAATGTTTATATAATATAAACACTGCTAAAAAATGCATTACGAAATTATTAATGTTATATCCCGATATATATCCACCATCAAATTTTATAAATATACCTAAAACTTATAAAGACTCTTCTATAAGAGGGTATATAAAAGATAATTATAATAAAGAAATTATTGGCTTTGTTGATAAAAAAGGTAAAAAATACAAATTAAAAAGACCGATTTCAAAATTTCATAAAGATACTTTGATTATAAAAGATGTTTTTAACATATTATCTGATATTATGGATACAAAGCAATCTAATTTAGATGAAACTATACAAGAGTTTATTGAAGATCGTATAAAATTATCGCCTTTAATTTCGTTGGATGAAATTACATTATTGTATAACCCATTGCAAAATGATATTATTTATATTAATAGGTATACAACTAAAACTGAACAAAAAAGAATATTGCATACAATTAATAAAGAATTGGTACCAAAAAAATTACCTACTATTACAAAAAATTTTAGTGTGGCTGGAATTATCAGAAATAAATATTATATTCTCGGTATAATAGATGATTCAAATATTATAAAAAGATTTGCAAAACCAATGTCTATTGTAGAATTTAATAAAAATATTATAGAAAATCAATCTGAAACTGAAAGTCTAAAAGAATTGTCCGAAATCGCAAGCGAACCTAAAAGTGAAAGTGAAAGTGAAAGTTTAAAGGGATTAACTGAAAGTGAACCTGAAAGTGAAAGTTTAAAGGGATTAACTGAAAGTGAACCTGAAAGTGAACCTGAAAGTGAAAGTGAACCAACCAAAGATAATTCTGATATAAAAATAATAGAAACTATACCTCAAGTTACGGTTTTAAAAAGAAAGGAATTAAAAGAATTGGAAAAAGAGATTGAAGGATCGCCAATTTTATCAGAAATAGAACAAAAAGAAATTGTTAAGAATTTACAATGTTTAGATGGTGAGCAATTTGACGTCGATGAAAAACGATGTTTACCTTGTGCACATTATGATTTAGTCTGGGATTCAGAGACAAAAGCTTGCAAGCCATTGTTAAAAGAGGATGTATTAATTGAAAAGGGTAAACCAGATGGCGAGTTGGAAAAAATAGAATTGGTTATGGATAATCATAATCAAATTTTAGGTTATCTGTAATTTAAATTTAATTTAGTAAATGAAGATAAATTAAATTTAATTTAGTAAATAAAGATAAATTAAATTTCTAAGTAAATTGTAATATAATGGATTCCAAGAATATTATTGAATTTATTAAGAAAACGTATCCAAAGGTTATATTCACACCATTCAAGTTTCAAAAGACAAAATCTATAGGTTTTATAATAAATGAAAACTCATTTGTTATAGGATATATAAATAAAGATGGTAATATGAACAAGTTGATCGAACCAGTTGATTTAAATAATTATGATATTGACATCTATTCAATTATTACAAATTTGCCTATAGTAAGTGGATTTTCAGATGATGACAAGCAAAAATTAGTAAAATTGTTTGCAAAAATACCAAATGTTTCAAAAGTTGAAAATAATAAAATTGTAGATGAATTAAATAAACGCATTTCGGATTTAGAATCTGAAAAATCCAAATTAAATACAGATTATAAAATATTATATGACAGTAAATCAGATGATATAATTCTTGTAAAAAAGGAATATGATGAAAAAATACAATCTATAACATTACAATACAGTCAACTACAAAATCAATTAGATGAGTGTAAAAAAACAGTTGTAGATCAAAAAGAAGCCATATTACAAGGTATAAATCAATATAAAGATGAAATGAAAAAATTTATAGAATCAAAGGATTTAAAAATCAATGATTTGGAAAAAATACATGAACAATGGTTATTAGAAAAGGAAAAATTAGAAAAACAGTTGAATATTTTATTGGCTTCTGAAAAAGAAAAGGGCAGTGTAACTGATTCCGTATCTGACATTGAAGAAAAAAATAAAATGATTGTTAAATTGGAAGAATCTATAAAAGATATTAAAAATGAACTATTAAATGTCAAGGCTGAATTAACGAAATCAAATATGCAAGCTGATTTGCTAAGGGGTTATAAATCTAGATGTAAAGATAAAATATTAAATGAAAAGGATCAAATTATTCAAGCTATTAAAGATTATAATAGTAAATGGCTTATTTGGTCTGAAAATATTAAAACTGATGCAATCGATTTTAAACGTAAGTTATTAAAAGAATTAGAAATAGCCAAAGGTAATTTAAAAGATGTTTTAAGTCAACAAGTTGAAAAAGGTGATATGACAAATGTTGAAATTAAGCGATTAAAACAAAATATTGTTGATATAGAAACTGAATTAAATAAAACAATTAACGATCAATTAATTCAATTATCGGCAAAAGATGAAGAAATTAAATTATTAAAGCTTGCAAAAGAAAAACAAGATGAAAAAATAAATTTATTAACCAATCAAATTGAAATTTTGTCAAAAGAAAAGGATGATCAACAAATTAAATTGAACAAGGAAATTGAATTGTTAAATCAAAAAAGACTAGAATTAGAAAAGCTTGGTCAAGAAAGTGGTTTAAATTATGAAAATGAAAGTAAGAAATTGCAAGAAGAATTAAATAAAACAAAAGAAGAATTAAATGATATAAAGGGTAAATTAGATGGTTTAAAAGCGGAACATGAAAACTTGATTAAACAATATGAAGAACAAAGTGGTTTATCTAAAAAAGAAACAGGTGATAAATTAGAAAGATTAGAAAAGGAGCTTTTAGATAAAAAGGCGGAATATGATAATACAAAGGCGGAATATGATAATACAAAGGCGGAATATGAAAAATTAAAAGCGGAATTTAAAAATTCAAAAGCAGAATGGGAAATTAAAAAGGCGGAATTAGAAAAATCTCAAGGGGGATTTGCTGACGAAAAGAAAGCTCTTGAAGATGAATTAACGAATATTAAAAAAGAATTAAACGACACTAAGGAAGAGTGGAATAAGGGTAAAGAGGAATGGAAAGTGTTGTATGAAAAATATAATAAAGAATCGGGTGAATCTAAAAAACAATTAGAGGATCAATTGCAAACTTTACAAAAAGAATTAGATGAAACTAAAAATAAAATAAAAGTTTCAAAGGAAGAATATGAAAAAACCAAAGCTGATCTTGAAAGTTTAAATGAAAAAACAAAAGGTGAATTAGAAACGGAAAAAAAGCACGTAAAAGAACTTGAAGATTCTTTAAAAGAAAAGGCGGGTGTTGATAAATTAAATCTTGAAAAAGAAATTGGTGAATTAAGGGGGACGATAAAAGAAAGGGATAGTTTAATTACTAAATTAGATGAAAATATAAAAGTATTAAATGACAAAGTTGATGTTTTAACTAAAGAAAAGGATGACGAAATAAAATTATTAACAAAGCAAAGGGATGATTTATCAAGTGAAAATTCAAACAAGACTTTGGAAATAACTAAATTGGGTGATAATTTAAAAACTTCAAATGATAAAATCATAGAGTTACAAAAACAATTGGAACAAGTAAATTTATTATTAAAGAAAAATAACAATACAAAAATAGAAACCAATATAGATTATGATAATTGTTATAGTATAATTACTAATTTTGTAGCGTTAAACAATATTTTTTTCAGAAAACAAGAAATAATTAAAAAATTGGATGATATATTTAGTAGTAATAAAGATATGGAAAATCTTGGTGAAGAATTGAAAAAAACTATTAAACAAGATTTTGAAAAAGTAAAATCTGAAATAACAAAGCATATCAAATTTTTAAATTTAAGTGAATACATTAAAAGTCCAAATTTTGAATTGTTAAAAGACAAATCCACACGTAGTAAAGTGCCTGAAAGTTTTTGCAGTGATATTAGTAATTTATTACAATATTGGGAAGCAAACAAAAAATTGTATCGGGAACAAGATTTCAAATTAACAAATATATATGAAGATTTGTCTGGCGCTGTACGTATATATGTACGTATTAAACCATTGATTGGATCTGAAATTAAAAAACAAGTGGTTTCTTTAAAGACTGTAGAAAATAAAAAGATAAAATATTTAAATGTAGATTGTTCAGCAAATTCTGATACAAAATACAAGGATCCAAGAACTTTTGGTGAGTTTTTTGGCGTTTTTGAAAAAGATTATACTAATTTGGATGTATTTACTGGTGTAAGGGGTTCAGTTACAATTGAAAAGACTTTAAAAGTTAATTTTGATGATATAATTGAATCTTCTGAATCGATAAGTCCTGGGTTGTATCATTCTTTTAAACAAATTGAAGATGGTTATTCTATTGTATTATTTGGATATGGAGCTAGTGGATCAGGTAAAACTCATAGTTTATTGGGTGATAAAACTACACCAGGTGTCTTACATTATGGACTGGCTAATTTGGAAAATGTTTCTAATATTAAAGTTAAAAATATATTTGAATTATATTGTAATACAAGTAAAATCAATTATAATAATCGTCAAGTTTCTGGATCTATTTATAATTTAGTAAATAGTATATCTGAATTAAAAGAGTTTCAAAAGGATGAATCGGCTGAATTTAAAGGTAAAATACCGAATTATATAAATTTAACTAATTTAAAGGTGGAAAATCTTTCAGAATTAACAAATATAATAGATAGTTATAGAGTTAATAAAAATAGAATACGAAAAACACCAAACAATCCTGAATCAAGTAGATCTCATTTATATTGTGTTTTTGAAATCAAATTTACTAATAATAAAATCGGTTACATAACTATTATAGATACTGCTGGTAGAGAATCACCTATGGATATTTTTAATATGTTTATTGATACTTCTAAAACAAAATTACAAAGTGTTATGGCACCGGCTCCTGTTGGTGGAATTGGTAATATTGAAAAAAATATAAAAGATATATATAAAAAGGATTATAAAGCAGCTGATATATTTACGTCTTTAAATGAATCGTTTTATATTAATGAAACTTTAAATCATCTTGTTTATTATCTTAATACAAAAATGGGCAAAGTAGTAAAAGTTCTTGCTCAAGAAAAGGACATTCAAGAAAATGTTGTATACAATATTAAAAAATATTTTGTTAATCCCAAAACTGAAATGTCATCTATTAATTCAAATAATAATGCTTTAATGATACCTATTTTGAACTTTTTAGATAATCTTTCAAAAACATCTTCCAAAACTGATTGGAAACCAACTAAATTTATTACTTTATGTTGTGTTAGACAAGAAGAAAATTATTGTGATCAAACAATGGAAACAATTGATTTTGCTGATAGTATATACAATATTACTAAAACACAAGACGTAAGCGCACAAGACGTAAGCGCACAAGGCGTAAGCGCACAAGACGTAAGCGAAAAAGATACTGAAAACAAACCCTATAAAAGAACAGGGTTTAGTAAATTAACACTATAAAAAAATTAAATCTATCAACTTTAGCCAAGATAATTTACAAAGCATATATAATTGTTTTACGTTCATATAGTGTGCATATTATATCATTGTATATATTATTAAATGAGTCCGCAACAAATTATAATAATACGACATTGTGAAAAAAATACAACCGACAATGTTAATTTATCACCAACTGGAGTTATAAGAGCAAATGAATTACCCAATTTTTTTCTAAACAAACGCCCATCAAAACTGAAAATACCAACTGAACTTTTATGCACACGACAAATTGATAACACAACATCTAATCGTCCATATCAATCTATTAAACCATTATCTAAAGCTTTGAATTTACCAATTGATAATAAATGCTATCATAATGAGGTTCAAGTTATTGTTGATAAAATTAAGAAATCACCTGTGTCTTGCGTGTTAGTTTCTTGGAACCATACGGATTTAGTAAAAATTGCTCAAAGGTTTGGTGTTGATGTACACTTTTGGGGGTATAATCCAACAACCGATATTGCTGACAATCCTGAAATGTATGATGCAATTTGGGTGTTAAATACAAATCATAAAACATTTGAAATTTATAAACAATTTAGCATTGATGAATCTGGTAATATTAGTTATGATAATGTAAAGGACAAACCTGTATACAAAGCAATTTATAGATAGTTAATTACTTGATCCGTGGTATTTAGTGTAATAAACTTGAACTTGTTTTTTTAAAAAATTGATAAATTTTAAAAAAATAAACTTTAATATACGAAGGCTACAAGTAAAAGGCTACAAACAAAGGACTAAAATCACAAGACTAAAATCACAAGGCTAAAATCACAAGACTAAAATCACAAGACTAAAATCACAAGACTAAAATCACAAGTGTATTATGAAAAGTGTAAATATAATAGTTCAAGAAAACGATAAAGAATATATTTTACAAATTGGTGAAAATCAATATGAAAATGACATATTGATAAAAACAAATAATCAAAATGATTTATGGTTTCATATAGATAATATAAGTGGTCCACATTTTGTTTTACAAAACGGTGGTGATTCTATACCAAAACGATATTTAAATTATATTGCTGGTTTGTTCTCAAATTATAAATCAAATTTAACAAAACGTTACAATGTAATATATACTGAACTTAAAAATGTAAAATTAACAAACGTTCCAGGTCAAGTAACTGTAAGCAATGTTAAAAAAATTAAAATGTAAAATAATTAATGCAGTATTTTAATGCATATATTTTAATGCATATATTTTAATGCATATATTTTAATGCAGTATATTTTAATGCAGTATATAATACAACAAATCATTAAACATGGATTGTTTAGATTCTATCCAATTTGACATTACAGTGAGTGCTTTTTGTATAATTTCTATATCGCAATTTAATAATATAATTTCGCCAATGTATGGGTTTTTAATTTTAACATCATTGTCAATATTTGATATTTGATGGATATTTATAAAATGTTTATAATCTATTATATGACATCCATTGATATTTATATAATATACACTATTTAACTTGAAAAATGAAAATTCCAATTTTTTACCATTGTATTTTTTGATAATAAAATTATCGGTATTTGTTCCAGAATATTGTTTAATTAGAATTTTACCATCGCATTCTTTAAACTCTGTTATATTTCCATCTTTACCCTTGTGATTATCCACAATTAAAAAATCGTTTTCCATATATATATACATTTAAAAAAATTAATTTTAAAACAGTCCATTTTTAAACGGTAAAATAACTGGCATTGAAATATTATATATGTAATAATAAAAGATTTGTTTTTTTAAAAGTAATTTTAATGTCCTGTATTGGTACGGTTTTAAATTTAAAAAATTCGGTAATGTAATTGTATCAAATAAATTATTGAAAAAACAAAATTCATAAATGCATTCTAACGTATATGATATACTATTAATATCGGATTTGTTGAAAAACATTTGAAACACAATTCCATCTATAATATTATTATTAGTTGTACTATATACACATACAAAATCCAAAATTGTATCGTTATTGTCTCTAATTATAAATTTATGAAAAACATTATTGTCTAGGACGTTTTTAAAATCCATTTTATCTATCTTGTTATACACATTGTAATTTTGTTGATTATAACTAATTAGTTTTTCATATAAAATATCAATTATATCGTCGATTTCATCTTGTGTCCAATCTTTTAAATTTTGAAAATATTGTAATTGTACGTTATCTATAAAATTAATAGGATAACTAAAAGTATTATACAATTTGGTTAATAAAGAGATATTATTTATATTAGTTAATCTGATAATATTTTCATCTAATAATTTTTTAATTTTTAAAGGTCTAAAAAATAAATGTTGTCTAGATGTACTTGGTAAAGTTAGTTTTTTAGTAATTTTATAAGTACCACAATACAATAATTGATTGTGTGTTGTATAATATTCCTTTAATGCAATATCTAAAATATAATAGTAAAATGGTGTCGTGTTTATTTCTTTTGATATTGCAAAAATATCAAAGATTAAATTTTTATAACTTTTAAAAAAATCACTCTTGTTTATTATATTATTATTTTCACGAATACAAAGTTCTTTTTTATTACCTGTAAAAAACGCAACTAGTTCACCATTTTTATAAAAAGCAATCGATAAACTATTTGGTTTTAAAAAATAATTTAATAAATCACACGAAATCTCCGTATGATTATTTTGATTAATAAATGGTAAAAACATATAATGGTTTGTATTTACTATATTGTAATTTAATTTGATATCACTTTCATTAATTATTTGATTATTGTATTCGATAAAATCATTTTCATCGATTATTTGTTTACTATGAAAAATTTCCCTTTTAAATTTAGGGAAAAATTTATACATATAAAAGATACAATTATTTATATTTTTTATTTTTATTTAATTTTTTTTACGAATGGTTCAGTTAATACATATGTTATATAATTATAATAGATTAAAAATGTTATTTACATCAAAATTTAAAGGTAACTGTTGCTTTTCATTTTCTGTTAAATTATCAAGAAAATAGTCTTTGTTATATTTAAACTTGTCAACTAATTGTAACAAGTTATTATCTGTTTCTGTTATATATCTTCTATAATCATGCAGTATAACTGGTAAAGCATTTAAAGCAATCATTGTTAATATTTTCATAATAGTTTCTCCAAAAATACCTGGTGATTCTATTGGTTCAGCTAATATACCGGTATAAAATTCCACATTTTCAACTTTTCCATAAACATCTTTTAAATTTTGCGACATACGATGGTCACCCCCAGTTAATTCCATAAATGTTTTAGGTACACTTAATTTTAATTTAGTCCTGTATTCGCAATAACTTGATAAATTACTTTGTCTAGAAGCCAAAATAGCTTGTTTTTCAACTGGTAATAAAAACGGTAACGAGTTATTAAGACGTTGTTCATAAATAGGTGTTTTCACTGCAAGATTTATCCATTCACCTATATTTTTTTTATAAAATAATTCTGGTTTATATGCAAGCTCGGTTAATTTAACATTTCCAATTTTTTCCGGAAGCATATTATGCCATTGGTAAACAAGATTATATTCCCAAGTTGCATTTATGCTGGTATACGTGAATTCAGATGTAGAATAATAATCACTTTTAATATCTGTTGTATTACCAATTGTTGATATATAAGGCCCTAATACGATTTTAATAAATTGATATAGATTTATAGTTTTTGCTAATTGGTATATTTGTTCATCAGTTAATGAATTGTTAATTTCCATAATTTGTTTACATAATTTATTATGATTTCTTAATAATATTGTTTGTGTTATATAATGTCCAACTGATATATTTGCTCTATCATTTCCTGAAATAAACGCGTCTTGGTTATTTGGATTTTCAATAAAAACATGTGATTTTTGATTTTCAGTTAAATCAGATAATCGCAATGGCGTGTTATCACTGTGCATTTTTACAAAACCATTTTTAAAAGACCTTAATATTTTTTCTTCTTCCAAAGAAGCTCCATACATTGGTTTTCCAAGAAAGTAATTTTTATTATAAGGTAATAAATCGTCGTCGTAAGTTGTATGTAAAAATGAAAATATAAAATAATTGGCAAACCAAACCAAAAATATATTCGTTTTGTTTTTATGTAAACGACGTTCGGAAACATTACAACGAAATAATTTATCAATTGTATAATCGATATCTGGGTAATTTCTCCCCTTTGAAAAATTTGGCCAAAATTTTAAATATGGAGTTTTTGATTGGTCAAATTCTTCTCGTGTATTTTCTATTGATATCCAGTAATATTTTTTAGAATCATTGTCTATTTTATATATTTCATCTTTTACATTATATATTTTATAATTTTGCGGATCAAATGATCCAATGCCGCGTATAACTTGAAATATATACAACATAATAGACATAGCAAACACTCGAGAATTATAAAAACCTATTTTATTAACCAGACTTGTTATATAATATGTTATATATTTCATATTTTGTATTGTGTATTTTGTTTAGAATATATATATATTTTTATTTTTTTTTATTCTTTTTTAAATTTTTAGTTGAATTCTGTATAGCGTCTTCGTATACAAATTCAACTTTTGACGTATTGGGAAATTGACTTAATAAAGCCTTGGTTTGTGTACGTAATTTATCATGATTTTTAGATTGTATAATAGAAGGTATATATATTTTTTGATGAGAACTTTTATTATTTGATCCCCAATCAATATATAAATAAAATGGCTCGATAAATTCTATTATATATTGGTTAGCTGAGAGTTTATTGATAATAAATAAAATACAAGACTTCATTTCATATTGAGGATATCCTATAAGGATTTTAGGAACTTCAAAAATTACATAGGTTTTATCGGTATGTCTATTAGTATAGACAATTTTACTAATAATTTTGTTTAAAACTATATTGTAAAGATCAACTTTGGATGTTTCTTTTATTTGTTTTTCATTGTGAAGAGATTGGATAGATGGTATTTTATTTTGATTCATTTTATATTATATTTTATATTATATTTTAATGATATTATAATTTTTTTCTTAAATTATTTTATTTTTATTTAATTAAGGGAATGAAATCTTGCAAAATTATATATGGGTATGTTGAAAAATGTCTAGATGATACCACTTCGCCAGTTCTTTTAATAGAACCAAGATCTAATATAATTGATTTTGTTAAAAAATATATAGTAAATAATAAAGTTAATAATGTAACATTAATATCAAAAGGTTTGACAAATTCAAATTCTATGACTGAATCTTTATTATATTATGATAAAAATCTTGATAAATATTGGATGAATTCGTATCCTGTTAAAAAATATAGTATTGATAACAGTAATCCTGTTAAAAAATATGGTATTGATAACAGTAATCCTGTTAAAAAATATGGTATTTTTACTACAAGCTTGTCAAATATTATAATCCAATACGAAATTCAAAACGTAGAATCAGTTGTTATAAATTTAACTATCGATAATTATAATGACATATTTGAAAATATAAATCCATTTAATCATATTATATCACGTATACTAATATGCAAAGGAAATTCCGAAACCGCCCTAGATCACCTTTTATTTAATAATTACAATTGTAAACAAGATCAAGATTATTTTCATTATGAACATAAAAATTTGAATATAGAATTACCCAATATAGCCTTGTATTTTATAAGTAACGCAAGTAACGCAAGTAATTCAAGTAATGCAAATGTAAATAACAAAGAAATATCTTTATTAGTACAACAATATAAAATGAGTATCATTATAAATGAAACTGGAAATGAAACTGGAAATGAAATTGGAAATGAAATTGGAAATGAAATTGGAAATGAAATTGGAAATAAAGCGGGAAATGTTTTTGTTAAATACCCGGAATCATTAAGGGTTATAAACAATATAAATAAAATCGCAAATTCAAAAATATATCATGAAAATGTTGTAAACAATTTGGAATTTATATTTGAAAAAGTGGCCAATAATGATGATATTTCTGAATTAGATATAATAATACAATTTAATTCAAAATATTTTAATAATAAAAAAACTTTACAAATAATGTATCCTTTAAAGGATAACACTATATATATAAATAAAAATTTTGATATTATTTATGCAACAAAAAATTGCATGTATATGATGTATCAAATATTAAAATCAAATTATTTTAGTGATTATATCAATAAAAAAAAGGTTGAAAAGGCGAGTTTATTTAAAATATTTTCAAAAAAGTATTTTTATGAATACATTGAAAAAATATTTATAATAAAGGATTTTTAAATCAGTTTTACTAGATTTACAAAATATTTACAAAATATTTACAAAATATTTACAAAATATTTACAAAATATTTACAAAATTTTTACAAAATTTTACCAAGATCTCTTTTAGGAATAGTGCATCTTGTATATTTTTGAATAATCATACTATTACTAATGTTGTCATTTAATTGGATTTTTAACATTGATTTTTCCAATAAATTTGTTTTCTTATTTAAATGGATCATTCTAATAAAAATATCAAAATTAAACAATTTTATATAATCTTTTTTATCTCTGTATTTATCGTTAGAGATAAGTACACAATCGTTTTTTTTTTGTAAAATATAAAAGAAATATTGGCACAAGAAATCATCCTTGTTTTTATCCAAAATGTCATTATTATATTTATCCTCAATTATAATAAATTTCATATTGAATTTGTGAATTTTCATAACATTATCCAAAACTCTTTCGTAATCATTTAATTTTTTCATTACAAAATAAAATTGACTAGAACTATGTATGTTTACGTGATTTATATATTTTGTAAAAAATAAATTAAAAAAATCCAAAGTATCCTTTTCTTTATTGTTATGTTTCACGGAATGAAAGTCAATGTTTTCTTTTTTATATTTGATTTCTCTAAAATCTGAAAAAATATTCAAAAAATCAACTATATATACAGTTTGCTTGGGATTTTTATTTACACTTGACTGAATATCTAATTTGATGTTTGTATTGGTATTTGATTTGATGTTTGTATTGGTGTTTGATTTGATATCTGTATTGATTTTTGTATTTGATTTGATGTTTGTATTGGTGTTTGTATTGGTGTTTGTATTGGTGTTTGGTTGAATTGGTAATTTGATGTTTGGTTTAATTGGTGATTGAATGGTCGTTTTAGACTTTTTATTTGAAATATTTTTACCATTTTGGATAATATTTTGTAAATCATTTTTTAAAATGATTTTAGCGTTAGGGACAATCTTTGTTAAATTTGACATAATGGCGATCAATAGTATTTGTGTAAATTTGTATATTTTTATATAATTTTCATTTTTTTTTATTTGATTAAAAATCAAGATTTACTGTTTTTTATTTTTTTTCGTGTTCTTTTACCTTGTTATTAATAAAGTTTAATGTAATTATAACAGATGATTTTATAGAAGGTATTGTATTGTATTCTTGTCCCAAGTATATACCAAGTGTTAAAATAAACAATGAATACAACATTTGTTTATAATAATAAATTAATTTTAAATAAAAATCTTGGGATATTTTCAACAAAATTTGATCAATTTAAACCATTTTTAATAAATTAAAGAGATCATCTTTCCATAAATCTTTATCAGTTTTTGATTTTAATACAGTTAATTGAGATTGTTTAGAATCTCTTTCCGATTCAAGTTCTTTAATTTTTTCAAAAGACAAAGATATCAATTGCATTCTGATTAAATAATCAAAACTAGGTTCAGATAAAGGATCATTTGATGCAATTTTGGGATATTTTTTATCTTCAAGTAATTGTATAATAAAACTCTTTGTTTTTCTATTGATGTCTAAATCTCCATTCATATATTCATTGATAAATCGTATTTTAGAATTCAAAATTAAAAGTTCATTGACAAGACACTTTATCAAATGATTTCGTCTTAATTCGTAATATTCAATACGTATATCATAAAAATCTAAAAGAATATCATCTGGGGTTTTGTATTTTGTTAAAATAAGATCATCGCTAAACAAGTACATATTATTGGTTCCAAATGTTTTTGTTAATTTTAGAAATTTTTCCAAAGTATTTGTATTGATCAACTCATCAAGGTCTTTTGAATTTTTGAATTCAACTATAAAACAAATATTATCATTTTCGTCTCTTGTCTTATTTTGAACATCTTTTAATACAATTGTTTGTTTAGTCTGTTTTTTATTAGGTGTTTTTGAATTGCCACTATTATTTTCAATAAGTGATTCCAAGAATTCTTTATATGTTGTTACCCAACAACCAACTGGTAATTCCGTGATTTTAATTTGTGCATCGGATAAACGTTCCCATTTACCTTTTGTCATATAACTCCCAGGTTCAGTTTGTAAAAGAGTTCCGTTAAAATTTCTAAAATATGGTGTCATCTGTAAAGGATTCGTTCCATCTAAAATTCTTAATAAATTTGCAATAATATCTTTTGGATTATACGGTGGAATAAAAGTAGAATAACCAGTACCAATACCTTCACATCCGTTTACTAAAACCATTGGTATAATTGGCATAAACCATTCTGGCTCAATTGACATACCATCGTCGTTAAGATAGGTTAACAACGGAAGGTCCTTTTTATCAAAAATTAATTGTGTTATATCGCACAACTTTGTAAAGATATACCTAGGACTAGCTGCATCTTTTCCACCAATCAATTTAGATCCAAAATTTCCGTCTGGATATAATAAATTTATATTATTTGTTCCTACAAAATCTTGAGCCATATTAACAATTGCACCTTGTAAACTAGCTTCACCGTGATGATAACCAGTTTCGGCCGAAACATAACCGGATAATTGAGCAACTTTAATTGGTTTTGTAATATTATTTTTCAACATATAATGTAAAATTTTTCGCTGACTAGGTTTAAGACCATCGCATAAACTAGGAATTGATCTTGAATTATCGTATATAGAAAAGTGGATTAATTCTTTATGAATAAGATCTTGATAACTAACCTTTTTTTCCTTTGTATCAATATAACTATTTTTGTCGTATTTTGCTAACCAACGTTTTCGTTGATCAGAGCAACTAACTGTATCATTATTTTTTTCAATGTTTTTATCTTTTTCAAATGCCAAGATTATAGATTCGTCGCATTTGGCATCCTTATAATAATAATTTACTTTTAATTCGTCAAGTCTTTTAAAGTTGTCTTGTGCATCTTCTTTTTTAGATGTACCTAATCCCTTGAAATATTTAATTTGATAATTTTTTGTATTAATTCCACTATTTTGCCATTTATGATAATCTTGTTCAGTAAAAAATTCTAAAACACGTTTACCTTGTATTGCTTTTACAATAGGTGTTCTAAGTGTTTGAATAAAATCTAATTTTACCAGACTTGGCCACCAATAATGGAAAAAATTTAATAATAATGCTTTAATATGAGTTCCATCACAATCAGCATCAGTCAAGATCATTACTTTTCCATATCTAAGTTCTTTTGTAGATGTATATTCTTTTCCTTGTTTTAATCCAATAATTTGTTTAAGATTATTAATTTCTTCATTGTTTATCAATTGACTAGCAGAAGCGTCTCTAATATTTAAAACTTTACCTTGTAAGGGTACAGCCCCGTATTTTTCCGGCCCTACGACACTTCTACCCCACATGGCAAACGTCATTGCAGATAATCCTTCTGTTAAAATAAGTGTACATTGTTCAGATTTTGCAGTGCCGGCCCATAAAGCATCTTCTAATTTTGGAATGTATATTTTATTTTTCTTGGATCCATCAGTCTTTTTTGCAACATCCATTGTTTCTTTCATTTTACAAAATTCAACAATATCTTCAATGATAGAACTTTTCCATAATTTGTCAATGAATTTATCAGGTACATCAACTCGACAACCAAAATCTTTTGATGCAGTTGTCAATTGTTCTTTGGATTGACTATTAAACGACGGATTTGCAACTGTTGCTCTTAAAAACAAAAACATTTTATCTTTTATAAAATTAGGTTTGACATCTTTCAACTTTTTCTTTGTTTCAAGTAAAGTTTTCAATTTTGACACAATTTGATACATTATATAATCCACGTGTTTTCCACCTTGAATTGTACTATTACCATTGACAAACGAAACTTGTTCAAAATGTGAATAAGGTACAATGGCATATTCCCATATATATTCTATACTTTCACCACTTTTGCTTTTATATTTTTCGGCAAATGATTCTGAAAATACTTTTGTTTCATCAAAGAAATATTTAGTATAATCAAGTAAACCTTTACCCTTTAATTTTTCGCCATTTAAATAAACTTGAACATTTGTATTAGTGCAAGCAATACAATCCAAAACTCGTTTGTTAATGAGCAATATAGTATCGTCTTCCAAACCTTTCATTTCAAAAAGATTGTAATCAGGGGTAAATGTAATATTAGTAAAACTTTTTCCAGAATTTTTAGTGATTTTAGCTGGTGTTTTATTAACCATATTGTCAGAAAATTCTTGCGTAAATTTAAGTGCAGAATTTGAATCCAATGTTTCAATTTTAAATTTTTTAGAATAAATATTCGAGACTTTTGAACCCAGACCATTTGTGCCCGCACCAGTACGTGTATCTGAATCGTCGTAATTGCTACCTGATAACAGATGACCAAAAATTAATTCAGGTATATACATATTGTGTTCTTTATGTTTTATAACGGGTATACCAGATCCATTATTCCATACGCTAATTTCTCCGGTTTCTTTGTTATAACTTACTTTAATTTGTGTTACTGTAGAATCTCTAAATGAATGATCTGTTGCATTTGTTAATACTTCATCAAAAATTTTCATAAATCCTGGACTATATTCGACCATTTTTTTTTCCATTTTAAATTCATTATTGGGAACCCATAATTCTTCCATTTGTTTTTTAATACTACCTATGTACATTCCTGGTCTATGCAAAACGTGTTCACGCTGACTTAGTTTTTTATAAGTCTCCTCAATTGTTTTAGGAGGCATCTTAATACTTTTATATTTTTTATACTTTTAAATATTTTTCAATTTGTTTTTTTTAAATTAAAAAATAAATTTAAATTTAATAAATTTATCTAAACTTTTTATTGACAAAAGAGCTTGATACATTTACATTTTCCCACATCACTAAAATATCTCTTTGATATTCACTAAAATATCTCTTTGATATTCACTAAAATATCTCTTTGATATTCATTTAATGTACTTTCCAAAGCTTGCACAAGATGATCTAAACCTTTTTTATAACTAACAATCTTGTAATTATGTCCTCTTTCTTTAGCCAAAACCATCCATCCTAATTTTTCAAATTCGGAATGGCACCACCTTTGCAATCCGTGTATTGTGTATTTTTCTTTCATTTTATACTTTAACGAAATAAAATAAATTTTAATAAAATAAATTTAATAAAATTTATTTAAAATGTTTATACATTGTGATTTTTACTATTTCATTTATATTTAAAATTTGTTAGTAAATATTATTATTATTTCAAGTTTATTTTAAAATATGGAAATGATTCATTTATTGTTCGTTTATTTAATTAATTTAACAAGTCTTTAATTGCTGAAAATGCACAAATCGAACTCCATAATATGTATTTATTAAAATTAAGAGCAAATCTAAAAACAATAAAGTAAAAACTTATACCAATGTAATATTCTGAATGTGATCTATTATCTGTTATAATAGAATATACATAATTTAATAAAATTGAAATCGTGTAATAAAGATGCCAGTCGCTAGTTGTAATAATATTTTTTCTTACCAATGTCATTAATAATGCTGCTAATTGAATTGGGAATAATACTAAAAATGGTAATTCCATACTTTTAGCAAAAACAATATTCATTGTTGCAAAAACTTGACTTGTACCATAAAAGAAATTTAATAACTTTTTAAAATAACCAGGGGTATTTTCAGGATAACCCATAGTTCTCATTGTACTTTCGCCAGGTTTAAGTAAAGCTTTGTAATAATTTGTGGCCGCATCTGCACAATATATTGTAAAAATGGTTAAACAATAACGTAAAATATTAAAATAATTTGTATACAGAGGAAAACGCATTTGATACCAAAATAAAATCATTGTAAAAAGTGATCGGTTTGCAAAAATAATACTATGTAAACGAAATTCTGGCCAAATCATTGGTGATTTATAAATTCTATTAGATGGAATTTTGAAAATAAGTGAAGAACTCGAAAGACAAAAATGCATAATAATAAGAAATAATGTTGTATTTGAATTATCAAATCCTAAATTACCATAAAAAAAATAATGAAAACAACGGTAAATATAATGTAAAAGAGATCCAAATCCAAAAATTTTATGAATATTAAAGTTGTCTTCTTTTGTAAAGAGCTTGTATAAATTTTGATATTTCATAGATACGTATTTAAAAAAATATATTTATATGTTTTTTTTCAATTTATTTTAATGAAATAATGAATTTCGGCAATTAATTATAATTAATTTTTTTACTAATAACAAGTAATAGAGTTTATGCCTAAACCAATTGTTAACAATAAAATTAATTATCAAAATATATATGGTTTAGTTTCTAAATTTGAAGGGTTTGTGGGTCAAGGTGTTAAAGCTGGAGATTCACCTACTTTTGCAAATTTAGTTTTAACAGGAAACGCAACAGTTGAAGGTAATTTATATGTAGAAGGAAATACTACTATTTTAGATACGAATATAACAGAATTTGAAGATAATATTCTTTTACTTAATAGAAAAGAAACTGGTGCCGGTGTTACGTTAAATCAATCTGGGTTGGAAGTTGATAGAGGTACTTTGGAAAATTATAGAATGGTTTATAATGACATTGATGGATCTTTTAAAATTGGATTAATTAGTAATTTACAATCGGTTGCTACAAGGGAGGATTTGCCCTTACAAAATGGTGTAATGATTTGGAATAATAATTTAAAACGATTAGATTCAAGCAATACGATTTCCATAGATATGAAATTAATATCTACTACAAATTCATCAAGTGCATCCAATGGATCTTTTGTATTATCCGGTGGTTTAGGTATTAAAAAAGATGTAGTTATAGATGGGGGTATTTATTTGTGTGGAAATACAAACAACAATCGTAGTTCTATTTATACAAATACCACTACAAATTCTTTACATTTTACTAGTATTCAAGATATTTATCTAACGACAAGTAATAAAATTGTAATACCATATAATAAAATATTAGCTTTTGGTGATACCACTCAAAATATTTTTGCAGATAATTCAACAAAAAATTTATATATAAATTCAGCTGGACATATTGATTTTAATTTAGGTGTAGGTAAAAGAATAAATATTCCTAATCAAACATCTTTAACATTTGCAACACAATATGAACAAATATCGACTGATAGTTCTAATAATATGACTATTAGTGGTAGTCAGGATATTATAATAACTCCTGGGGATTTTAAAAAAATTATTATAGCGGATAATAAAAGTATAGCTTTTACAAATTACAATCAAGAAATTTTTGCAGATTTATACAATAATTTAAATATCAAAGCTGGAAATGATATAAATTTAACTCCGGGCGCATTATTAAATGTAAATATACCTACGGATAATGGTATTAAATTTGGAGGAAGTGGTAATCAAAGGATATCTGCGGATAGTAATAATGATTTAAAAATCCAATCATCGGGTGATATATTTTTAACAAGTTCTAAAAATATTATTATTCCTGATAAGACTTTATTATATTTTGGTGAATCTGCTCAAAGTATAAGTAGTAGTGGTGGGTCTTTTATCTTTTCAGTTACAAATAATCTTGAAATAAATAACAAGGGTTCGGTGGCAGTTTCTAGTACAGTTGATGCTAACGATGCTCTATCTGGGTCAATATATACATTAGGTGGGTTGGGTGTAAGTAAAACGATATATTCAGAAAAATCTATAATTGTGAATTCAGATGAAACCAGTAGTTTTATTGTTAGAAAAGGTGATGGGCGTAAAATAATTAATGTAGATAGTAATAATAGTGGAAAAGTAACAATAAAATCAGGTGACGGCGAGGTAAATTCAAGTGTTGAAATATCAAGTGCATCAAACTCTAATGCGAAAAGTTTAATTAGTTTAAAAACTCAATCTGATGATACTGATGGGTATTTATTAGGTAGAGGAAGTAACAATGTTAATTCAGGTCGTGTTTTAACATTAAATTTACCGACTTATAATGATTATAGTAATAGTGGTAACAAACCAAAGTTTTCAATAACATCAAATTATTGTAGTAATGAATTATTTAGTATTGAAACAGATACTGGTAATTCAGTAATAAAAGGTTCGGTTATTATAATGAATACGGCTCCGGCTCTAAATGCGACCTTTGCTAGTTTAGTATTATCTGGTGGATTAGGCGTTGGTGAAAATATTGTAGCAAATGGAAGTTTGGAATTAAATGTGAATTCTACCCAAGGTATACTAGTCAGTGATGACTCCGGTAACCAAGTTTTTAAATTGGACACGTTAAATAGTGAAGCTACATTAAACGGGACGTTAACTGTGAATAATACAAGTGGTGTATCATTTCAATTAAATAGTAGTTTTATTGTCGACAACAATACTAATGTTATTACAAATAGGATGGTTAATCAAATAATAAATACAACTGATTCTACTGACACGTCATCTGCTGCATTGGTAGTATCTGGTGGAGCAAGTATACAAAAACGTTTAAAAGTTGCAGGTCGTGTCGACTTTTATAATGGATTAAGTATGCATAATACACTTATTTCAAATGTAAAAGATCCAGTTGCATTACAAGATGTTGCTACAAAAGCATATGTTGATTTGGCTGCGTTAAGAGGGCTTTATATAAAACAATCGGTTCAAATAGCAACAGTAGGTCCACGTGATTTTGCAACGGGATTTAATCCGGGTGGTGTAATAGATGGATATACGTTAATAGAAGATGATAGAATTCTTATAAAAGATCAAACAAACCCAGTCGAAAATGGTATGTATATAGTGCGTGTTACTGGCCCACCTGATAGATCACCTGATATGATAGTAGGTGATCATGCAGCTGGTGTTTTTACATTTATTAAATTTGGTGATTTACAAGCATCAACTGGTTGGGTATGTAATTCGGCACAAGATAATGATGTAGTAGCGACAGATGGGTTATCATTTGTTCAATTTAGTGGTTTAGGCAAGGTTACGGCAGGTGCTGGTTTATCAAAGGATTTTAATGAAATATATGTAAACGTAGATAATGACAGTTTAGAAATTGTGTCTGATAGTTTACGTGTAAAAAATACATTTGCCGGAACGGGTTTAACGGGTGGAAGTGGGTCTGCTTTACAAACACTTACAGATCAATCACACGTTACAAAATTGGGTACTATAAATACTGGTACTTGGCACGCATCAACTATAAGTGTTGAATATGGTGGTACAGGTAGAACTGTTTTTACAAATGGATGTTTGTTATTTGGAAATGAAACAAGTGGTGTAAATACAGATTCAAATTTATATTTTGATAAAAATACTAAATATTTGGGTATAGGTACACAAAATCCTTTAGCTGATATACACATTGCGAATACTGGTCAAAGTAGATTATTTATAGAATCTGATTCGGGTAGTGTTTCTGGATCTTCTAAACCGGAAATTGCATTTGGTTATAATAGTAATATAAAATCGTACATTGGTATGACAAGGAATAGTGGGGATTATGCTGATGATACGTATAGTGACGCATTAGTAATTAGTCACGATAAATTGGATCAAACGTCAGTTATTCATTTAGCTACGCAACAAAAATCCAGATTGACTATATTACAAGATGGTAATATTGGTATAAATACGTCAACACCTGGTGCTAAATTAGATATAAATGGTACATTTAATATAAATAAAACGGCAACATTTGCATCAACTATACATTCTACGAGTACAAGTTCTGGTAGTGTTATAGTGAATGGTGGTGTAGGTATTCAAAAAGAATTATTTGTAGGTGGTGTTACGAAATTTGTTGATGAAACTCCATCGACTTCGGCTTTAGATGCAGCCGTTGTTATAAAGGGTGGGTTATCTGTACGTGGACAAAATGCAACTGGTTTAGGTAATGGTGGTGGTTTAACTGTTGTTGGAGGTGCGTCGATTGGTGGGGATTTGTATGTAGGTGGTTCTATAAACGGAAGTGGTTCAAGTTCTACAACATTTGCGTATTTGACAATTACGGCGACAGATGAAGCTATTAATTTGTCAACTGGGTCAATTTTAACATTTGGGGGTGTTACTATACAATCAGATAGAAATTCGGTTAGTATTACAAATGGAGGGTCCCTTTTAACACCAGGTGGTGTAAGTATTGGTAAAGATGTTTATATTGGTGGGGATGCTAGTATTTATGGTAAAACAAATTATTACAATACTATGATTAATATATATGATAATTCTAATGTGAAAAGATATACTATTGATAGGAATTCTACATCTAATGATTTTTCAATTACACGTTATAACAGCAGTGGTATTTTATTAGAAAAGTCTATCGGGATAGATGGATCTGATGGAAGTATTACATTTAATAATTCAAAGGGGAGCACAAGTTCGACATCTAGTTCAATGGTTATAATGGGTGGGTTATCGGTTAATGGTAATGTAAATTCTAGTAGTGTTACAAATGGTGGATCTGTTACAATAAATGGAGGTGCTAGTATAGTAAAGGATTTGTATATAGGTGGAGACATAATAAATAATTCTGTAACTCAAAGTATTAGTTACGATTCCGGCGCAGTTGTAGTTAAAGGTGGTTTAGGCGTTGGTAAAAATGTTAATATAAATGGGTCAGTTCACGTTAATGAGAATTTTGTTGTAGAAAACAAATTTGAATATTCTGGTAATGGATTAATTGAAACGATTACAAACACTGACTTGACCAATAGACTTTGGAATTATTTCGGAGTTATAAATGAATCATCTTCTGTTTCGTATTGTGAAATAGAATTTTTTAATGGTGATATACCACCAAATATTTACGGATTAAAACTTGCTGTATCTATAAATGGAACTAATTGCAATGCTACACATAGTTATTATGGGGGTATGAGTGCATCCGTTACAAAAATAGAATCTTTTATTTATAGAGAAGGTATAGATCGATTTCATTTGTTTGTAAATGTTCCACCAAATTCTCATACAAGTGTTAATGTCAATACTAAATTGGGTAACCGATTTTATATAATCAATGAAGGTAGTGGTCTTGTACCAAATGGAGCAACGAGTGGATATAGTGGAAGTTGGGTGAAATATTATTATACAAATCAAGAAAGTAATTTAAATTATTCATTTGGTGATGTTACCGTTGATGGTTCTAATTTTAATGTTGCGGATCCATTTCCGGTTATTGGAATGAATAATAAAACAACAAATGCTTCAAGAAATATAGGTTTGGCGTTTTCTAGGTATCAAAGTTCCAACAATTCTGGTACGGGTGAATTGGTGACGGATCAATATGTTTTCAATGACACATTGCCAAATCAATCATCGGCAAATAGTACTCAAATCAGATTTAGCAATCTTACCAGTGTATCTGATAATTATTATAATGGATGGTGGATTCGTGTTAGTAGTGGTGCAAATATGAATCAAGTTAGAAAAATTGTTAGCTATAATGGGGCTCAGCGAGTTGCACAAATAGATACACCATGGTTTGGGCAAAATCCTGCAATTGGTGACACTGTTCAATTTTACAATTCACAATATGTATCGTTTTATTATAATGACACTAAAAAATCATTTGAACTTGTGTATAATACAAGAGATAATTCTACAAAGGAGATTACTAGTTATGATTATGTAAATTTGAAAATTAAAGGTTTAAGTTTATCTGATACAACTAGTAGTAGTAATGCTTCATCTGGTAGTATATGTACACTTGGTGGAATAGGTATTTCAAATACTACAGATAGTTCAAGTTGTTTGGTTGGAGGTACATTTACAACTCTTGGTGGAATAGGTATACGTAAAAAATTATATGTAGGTGATAATGTAGTTATCGGGCAAACTGAATTTAACCCATATGCTTCTTTACATATCAATCAAACAACTGCTAATATAAGATTGGAAAATGCAACAAATTCGTTTTCAAGTGTAGATTTTGTAAAAACTGGTACAGGTAAACGTTTTGGAATTGTTTCTGATTCTGTAAACGATCAATTTTCATTATATGTATCTAATTCTGGAGAAACACCTAATGGTTCTAAAAAGGCATTTACAACAACTATGTCTGGGTATATAGGTATAAATACCACTACAAATATAAATAGTCCATTAACTATACAGTCGGCTCATTTTATATCATCAAATAGTAATAACGATTATATAGGGATAATTGGTGGGGCAAGTGATACGAATGATTCAACTAATGGTGCCCGTGTTGTAGTATATGGAAATAATTCTAGTAATTCTGGTGATATAATTATTGCGACAGGTGGTGCACAAGGTGAAATAGATTTTAATACAAACAATGATAATTTAGCTGTTAAAATAAAGTCTCTTGGTGACGTATCATTTTATTCTACAACTACAAGTGAAAGTGTATCATCTGGATCTATTGTTACATCTGGTGGTGTAGGTATATTATGTACAAAAGATGCAATGTCTATTACAAATGGTGGTGCATTGACAGTTGGTGGTGGTGTTAGTGTAGCTAAAGATTTATACATAGGAGGTGATATATTTATAAATGGTGCTTTAAATGCATCAGGGTGTATATCGGAACCTGTTATAACATTTAGTAACTTGGAAAATTGTTCATTTACAGGTTATGATAATAGTAAATTGATAAGTATATCAAGTGAAGCTATATTTTCATTTTCAGTTTGGGTTACACCATACGATGGAAGTCAACAATGTTATATAGAATTTTCAATTCCCGAACGTACAACTTTATTTAATAGAAGAACAGAACTTTTAGTTACATGTAATGGGTATACTGATGATGACAATGTAATACCTCTTTTTAATGTATTTAGTACAGGTATAAAAAATGAAACTAAAGGTGTAATCACGTTTCAAAGTGTATCATCGGGTATACATTATTTTAGTTTAATATGCCGATACACAAGGGATTAAATTGTAAAAAGAACAAGGGATTAAAGAAACGAAAGAAAAGATACGAAAGATTTAATTGTAATTCTTTAAAAAAAATTTATTGATGATTATATATATGTATAAATTGATCAATTTTTTAAATTTTTTTTATGTAATAGTTATTTTGATAATAATACATTTTGTATTGACTAAATTTGAGGGTGTTGACAATACTATGCCGGATACTGTAGTTGGTGTAGAAAATGCGTATACTAACATTCATTGTATAAATGAAAATTTACCTATTATAAAAATAGGTACTAAATTAGATAGAGTTTCGTGTTTAAGTAAAACAGCAAATGAAAATGATTGTTATAAATATAGTGATTTTTCTGTACCAAGTGGGTATCAATGTACAAATTCTTCAAAGGATTTAAATAATTATCTTAGTAAAGATGGTTTAAGGGATAAATCTACAAAAGCTAGATCATTATTTGATAATTTAATGACGAGTGGTTATTATAATCATACATGTAATGATGCATCTATAAAAGATGCTTCGCATTGGTGTGGAAAGATATACAATGCTATACAAGCGAGATGTGCCGCTAAAAATAAATTTGAAAGAGCAAGTGATAGATTGTGTAATGAAGAGATATATAAATCGCCACCTGCGAATAAATCTAGTACATTTTTTTCAAAAGATTCAATATCTAGTAAAATTAATATGTGTAAAAATAAAAATTGTGCGCGAAGTGTACCTCCGGGTATGACAAAAGCACAATGTTTGGAAAATTGTGATCTTTGTTATGAAACAAAATGTAATTAAATGAAATTGAAATGAAAAAATTGAAATAGTTTAAAAAAATAGAGTAATATAATAAATAAAATGGTAAAAGAGTTTTTAGTAAAAGTTGTTGATATAAATAATGTTGATTTATATAAAAATCATTCTTCTTTTCACAAAGGTGATTCGGGGTTGGATTTATTTATAATCGACGATTTGGTTATCGAAGGTGGTCAAACTGTATTAGTTGATTTAGGTATTCAATGTCAAAACAGATCTTTTAATTTATGTGTATGGCAATGGTTTACAAAGGGTTTTTATAAATATAATAGTTATATTTTAATGCCTAGATCAAGTGTGGCCAAGACTCCTTTGATGATGAGAAATTCTATTGGGTTAATTGATGCTGCATATACTGGTCCTATCAAAGTTGCATTTTATAATACATCAAATGAACCATTTGAAATTAAAAGAGGTGAGAGATATGTACAATTGGTAAATTCTGACCTTTCGTCAGTTTATATGAAAATGACAAATGTTGTTAGAAATACAACAAGAGGATCTGGTGGATTTGGTAGTACAAATAATTCTAGACCAAGGGGTGTTAACAATACATCAATTTGTAATAACACACGTGATTAATAAACCCATTTGTAAAAAAACAAAAAATTACAAAAAATTACAAAAAATTACAAAAAATTACAAAAAATTACAAAAAATTACAAAAATTTTTTTATATTGTATAAATAAGTCAAGATTATGTCAAATCAAATATATACAGTTACGTATATAACGACATTAGTTATTACAATATTATATAATTATATAAAATCAAATGAAATGAATGCAAATGAAACTAAAATTAACGAATTAGTTGGAAAAATAAATAAATTGGAAAAATCAATTGATGTGTTGAAACAATCTGTAGAAGAATTAGAAGAAAAGATTGATAAAAAGAATAGTAAATTGATAGAAAGTAATACGGTTCTTAATAATAAATTAGAAGATTTTATTAATTATTCATATGACGTTTATGATGAAGATGATATGTAATAATATGTAATAATATGCAAGTTGATCAAGATTTACGGTAAAATATTAATTTTATAATAAGAACATATTATAAAATGATTACATTAGATAGTTATTTAAAGGGTGAAAGGTATAATACAGATTTAGATAGTAAAATTTTGCATATAATAAATAGTGTAAAGGGGGCAGAAAAAGGGTTATCAAAAATAACTGGAAACAGTGATATTTTGAATTACAAAGGTATGACTGGTGTATATACAAGACATTTTTATAATAATTTATGTTCGGATGAACGTATATTTAATGGTGATATAAGATATTTAGAAATTGGTACTTGGAATGGAAGTTCTTCTATTAGTGCAATGTACAAAAATAAAGTAAGGGGGACATTTATTGATAATTGGTCTGAATTTGGTGGTGATTCGGCTAATTTTACATCTAATTTGGAAAAACATACAGGTACAAAAAATTATAAATTTATAGAACATGATTGTTGGACATTGGATACTAAAAATCTTGGGAAATATAATGTATATTTGTATGATGGTGGGCATACAGAAGATGATCATTATAAATCACTGGTATATTACTATAACAATTTAGAAGATACATTTGTTTTTATGGTTGATGATTGGGATTGGGTAGATGTAAGAAATGGTACTTTTCGTGCTATAAAAGATCTTGGATTGGATATTAAATTTAAACACGAAATAATTTTAGATAGTAGTGAATTAGTAAATATGCCAGATCATTCTGGTAAGAATACATGGTGGAATGGAATAGGTATATTTATTTTAAGTAAAAAATATTCTATAAATCTAAAAGAATGTATTTAATGTAAAATGTATTTAATGTAAAATGTATTTTATTGATAAAAACTTTTTATTGAATAATATAAATGAGCTCTAAGCAAATTAAAAAAGTTGTAAAAAAAAATCAAAAAGTTGTATTTTTTGGCTGTGGGTCAGTTGGTAAATGTTGTATTCATTATTTTAAAAAATTTTTCAAGTGTGAATATAATCAATTATATATAGTTGACAAAGACCCTAAAGCATTTAGATTTCCAACGGTAGAAGAAGCTATAAATAAAGGTGTTAATAAAATAATGTTTGAAGTGACAAAGTCGAATATAAAAACATTTTTTAATGATTTTTTGAAATTAAAAAAGTATGATATAGTAATAGATCTTACTACAAATACTGAAACATATAATGTATATAAAATATGTAGAATATTGAATTTACTGTATATAAATACATCTATAGAAGAAGAAGCTGCGCATAGTAGAGAAAACGCGTGTCCAACTAACGATGGTATTTTTTTACAACACGTAAATTTAAGGGTGATTGCTGATAAAACAAGAAGTGATAACCTTAAAGAAGTAACAACTCTTATAGAATTCGGAATGAATCCAGGTTTGATATCTGTATTTGTAAAAAGTGGTATTTTAGATATAGCAAAAATGGTTTTAAAACATCAAACAAAATTGGGTCAAAAATATGTAAATAAAGAGTTGTTGAATTATTATAATAAAAAGAATCATAAAAAACTGGCAAAGATTTTAAAAATTAGAGCGATACATTGTTCTGAAATTGATACGCAAATACCGTTAAATTTACCAAAAGAAAAGTTTTTTAATACGTGGAGTTGTGTGGGGTTGATTACAGAAGGTGTAGAACCAGCTGAAATTCAAATAGGTACACATGAAAAAATTTTACCATTTGATGAAGATAATGTAAATCAAGTTATACCTCAGTTAATTGTAACAAAAACACCTGGTAAAGATATTAAATTCAAATCGCTAGTTCCATCTCATATAGAAAATGGACGTGTTAAATTTACAAATATAGTAGGTAGATGTGTACATCACGGGGAAGGTATATCTTTAAATAGATACATTGGTAATTTTGATTATTCTCCCACTATGCATTATGTTTATCAATTAAATCCGTTGACCGAAAAAATGATGAACGATTATTCATCAAATGAATTATTGGATATAAGCGAAGATAAAAATCAATGGAAAGTGTTAAATATGTATGATAATAATATTCGAGGTTATGACAACGTAGGTGCATTGTTTATAATGGAAGAAAATCCGATTACAAATGACGCCAGTTCACCTTATTGTTTTTGGACAGGTTCTATTTTAAATAATGAATATACTAGAAATGTTTTAAAAGATGATTATTTTGGTCCAACTGTTATTCAAGTTATGGCTGGTGTTTTAGCTGGTGTGAGTTGGATGCTTGGAAATAAACACAAGGGTTTAGTTTTTGGCGAAGATTTAGATGATGACTTTATATTAAAAATGGTAAAAAAATATTTAGGTAAATTTTATTCGGGACCAGTATCAGGCGTGTCTTTATCTGGAACAACTTTGGAAGAATTAATTGTAGAAGGTGCTGATCAAACACGCACCTTGGTTGATGATTTGTAATTTAAGTTATATAATTTCTATTTTATTTGTTATTTGTTATTTGTTATTTGTCTTCTCTATGAAGATAGACCAACAAATTATTAGTTTGTCTTTTATTTCCAATAATTGCATCTTTATTTGCTTCACCCAACATTTTTTCTTTTAGACCTTTCATATCTAGATCAGGATATTGATCAATATAATGATTCATAACACCTACATTTACAGGACAAGCCATTGATGTGCCTGAATAAACAGCTGTTTTACCATTAGGGACAGTACTTTTGATATCTACACCTGGTGAATAAATATCGGAGCATTTTCCAAAATTACTAAAATAAGCTCTATTATCATATTGATCAGATGCCATTACTGTAAAAATTTCTTTTACACTAGCAGGACTAGTTCCGCAAGAATCTTGACTTTCATTTCCTGCCGCAGCTGAAAAATAAAATCCTGAATGTCTTAAAGTTGCTTTAACAGCTGCATTTAAAGCAGGTGAAAATCCACCTCCTAATGACATGCTTACAATACTTCTTACTTTTCCGTCAGATTTTTTATATTGTTCAAGATGATGTTTGTACGCAAAATCAATACCTTTAACAACACCGGATGTGCTACCAGAGCCTTGACAATCAAGAACTTTTACAGCAAACAAATTTGCATCTTTGCAAACACCATAAGTTTTACTTCCAACTAACCCTGCACAATGTGTGCCGTGTGAATTGCAATCTGAATCTTTAGAATCTGCAAAATTTGCTAACCAAGTTGCTCTACCTTCAAATTCTGGATGATTAACATCAATGCCTGTATCGATAATATATGTATTAATGATAACATCTTTATTTTTATGACAAGATCCTGGTTCGTTATAGGTATAATTTCCATCTAATTCTAATTTTCGTTTACTAATTCTATCAAGATGCCAAGGTTCTTCGTATTCTTCAAAATTATTTTCATCAGATTCCAAGAATAAAATATTATTATCGTGATTAATGGTGTATCTTTGTTCTGATTCTACATGAAATAATTGATTAAAAGTATTTGAATATGTATTAAAATCTTGACTTTTGATTGTATAAATTGTAATATCATCGTCTTTGTCGTTATTTATTGAAAATGACGCTAATGGTTCCATATTATGTTCCTTTGCAAAACTTTCAACGTTTATAATAGAATTTGTATATTCCTTTGGTGTTAACAAAAGAGTTTTTGATAAAACAATAGTAAAAAAGGTAAATAATGTATACATATGTATATATTATTTAGTATCTTTTATTTTTAAATAAAGATTTAATAAGGCGCGGCTACTTCTGTGATACTAGGTGTGCATTTAATTTGATTTACTTGTTTTATTTTATAACCTTTTTGGGCAAATGTACTGATAAGTGTATCTTTCCGACTTGTTCCTTTAACAGTTATGTTACCAGCATCTGGTGATTGTATTAGATAACAGGCATCATCATCTCCACCACCTTGACGTTTTTTAACACCACCACTTTTCTTCATAGATCGTCGTTTAGAAGATCGTTTTTTAGCACCACCACTTTTCTTCATAGATCGTCGTTTAGAAACACGTTTTTTAGCACCACCACTTTTCTTCATAGATCGTCGTTTAGAAACACGTTTTTTAGCACCACCA
>Ga0214921_10001833_pt1 | contig 35597 bp, 27 predicted proteins | sample LL1505_MetaG_FD_177992 | JGI IMG/M metagenome (GOLD analysis project Ga0214921, IMG submission 177992) | Freshwater microbial communities from Lake Lanier, Atlanta, Georgia, United States - LL-1505 | ecosystem: Environmental > Aquatic > Freshwater > Lake | place: USA: Georgia | collected... | reverse complement strand
CAAAAATCTTCAACCGTTATCATCCCGACATTAGATAACTGTCAAATGAAGGTTAGCCCTTTAAATAGGGTCGATTAGGTATATAGATAAATGCACGCTCATTTATTACCGGATATGCCTAATAGAAGTTTCAATTGCAGACATTTTACTTATTGTATTGTTTGTAATATTGCTTGTGTTTGTAATATTGCTTTTGTTTAAATTGTGTTTTAATGATTTCATATTTCAATTTTTTATATTAATATTGTAAAAATATTTTTAAAATATTTTTTGGATTTTTTAGATTTTTTGCAAGAAATATAGTATAGTAATATAGTAATAGTAAAATAGTAATAGTAAAATAGTAATAGTAATGGAATTAAGCACATTTCTTATACTTCTTATTTTTGCGGTGATATTCATATCAATTGGTTTTATGATACCAGAAACAAAATATAAAATTGCATATTATATGATTTTAATGTTATTATTTTTAAGTGTATTGAATATTTATTTGAGCATAGTTTATTATATACAATTGAGGAATGATACTGGAATTCCAGGACCACAAGGGGCTAAGGGTCCCCAAGGGGCTAAGGGTGCGCCAGGTAAATGTTCTTTTGCAGAAAAGTGTGGTATTGTAGATGCTCGTAATATAATTTTAAATACTGCAAATCAGATGTATAATATTCCACAAGGTTGTCTAGATAAACCGTCTCTGGACACTTGTAAAGACCAAAATACTTTGGATGAAGCAATGCCAATTAATGCGCAGGTAAATATGTTAGAAAAGATTGCATATAGCACTACAATGTCGCAAAAAGATTTTGAAAATAAATTGAAAGTATGTTTACAAGATTCTAATGATTGTATGGATCCTACGGATTTTTAATTATTTTATTGTTTATAAAATCTTATAAATAATTGTTAGAATACTCTCTTAAAAATATTATCGTATAGTAATAGTATTATATAGTAGTATTAGTGAAATATAGTAGTAGTCAATAGTAGTCAATAGTAGTAGAAATATATAGGTATTTTAGAATGGATTTAATATATATATTTCTAATATTTGCAATAGGTATTATCCTTGCAATAGGTGTTGGATTGGAAATAAGTAAAGGTATAGAAGAATTTGTTATATATGTTCTCTTTTGGTTCCTTTACATTATTACAATAATAACTTTTATAAACATCGTTCTGGTGGCTAATTATTATATTACTATGCGAAATAAAACAGGACCACCTGGACAACCAGGTCCTCAAGGAGACCAAGGTGATAAGGGTCAAGCAGGTTTATGTGATGCGGGCTGTCGGGATTCGGTATGTGAAAATGCACTTACCGATTTATTAAAACAAGAATTGCTAGATAAAAATAAAGGGGTTCGGGTTGATATTAATAATATTTATATTAAAAGTAAGATAAGACAAATGTGTTCATCAGATGAATTTAAGCAATTGGCGCCTTATAATGGTCCAATTAATCTAATTAATTATCTTAAAGATATCTGGAAAATATGGATAGGTATGTTGTATGATGCGGGTGGAATGTTATATTTTGAAACAATAGGTGCAGAAGACCAATTTGATTGGTTAAGTTCTAATCCATTTGATGAAATAATGAAATATGATGTATTTTATTGGGGTATGGGAAAACAATATCGTCCTCAAATATCTGAAAAATGTTATCCTAGTACTGATGGTAATACACCCAATCCAAATTCATCAGGTTCAATTATTCAAGTTGCAAAAACAGATTTATATGATTTAATTACTACTGATGATAATTCTCAGGCTTTTGTGCGTGCTAGTTTTTGGCGTGCAAAAAAATTTACTTACAAAACAGCTGTATTTTATCCAGTGGGTGATATAGTAATGGGTCCAGTTAGAACTGGTGAAAATAATAATAGTAAAAAACACGTCGGCGCAATTACACTGCCTCGTGAAAGTAATGGTCCTTCTAGAGAAACAATTTTAGTTTCAGGTGATGTTAAAGGACCTATAAATTATGAATTATTATGGACTAATAATGGATGGACTACTAATGGTGCACAACCTAACTATTTTTGGATTTGGCGTCCAATAGCCCCAGTAAATTATATAGCATTAGGTGATGTTATTACAACTACAGCAGACCCACCTCTAACTGGTGATAATGCGCCTATTCGGTGTGTCCCCTTTGATATTGTGGCAAAATTACCTTCAAATGGTAATGTGTTGTGGTCAAGTAATGGTTCGCCAGTGGATATAAATTTAAATATGTTGGGATTTATTCCAAATACAGGGGGATATCAAGTTGCAGAACCAAATAATGCTTATAATTTATTTCGTGGTGTGGTTGGATGGTCAACTAGTATTCCGGCATCAGATATTAATGGTAATTTTTATTATCTAGATACAAATAAATATGATACTTCATTTGAACTAGGTGTAGATAATGGTCGTCCAGATACAAGTAATAATTCTAATCGTGTTGGCAAAGGTATATTACCTTCTCAGCAACGGGATAGTAAATATTCTGTTATTGCCTATATGAATTTAAAAAATAATCCAGTTTTAAAACATCAACAATCTACTTTTCAAATAAATGGACAATTAATACCTAATGCTATTAGTAATTCTTATATATTAAAAAATGGTAATTTCTGTTTAGATTATATTGATAATGTACTGACATTAAAACCTTGTGATGAATTAGTAGATACTCAATATTTCAGTATTTTATTTACAGGTAATATGAAAAACCAATGCACACTAAAACATCAAAAAACAGGCAAAATATTGAAATATAAAGATGGATTATTTACAGTAGTTGATACAAATAGTATTGATGATGCTCAATATACATTATTCATAATGTCATAGAATTAATTATTTTTATTGGTTGATTGTTTGTTATTGTTTGTTATTGTTTGTTATTGTTTGTTATTGTTTGTTATATCTTATTGTTAAAATTCATTATATTTTTCTTCTTTTATATTAGATTAGATTATCTAGCTTATACTATCTAGAATACATTGATAATATTTTACTATCTAGAATACATTTATAATTATTTTATAATTATTTTACTAGATAAAAAATGAGTATATTTTGGATATTCTTTTTCATACTTGCATTTTGTCTATATATATTGCTAGGATTATATATAACAGAGGGTATTATTGATTTGAAAACATTAATATTTACTTGGGTAATTTATACTTGTTTATGGTTAACTATGTTAAATGTATTTATATTAGGTTATTTCTGGTCTACTATTAGAAAAAAAACGGGACCAACTGGTATCCGTGGGCTAGAAGGTGAAAATGGTCAGCAAGGTATAGATGGCAGTTGTAGTATTACTTCATCCCAAGCTATAGTGATGCAACAATTAAATAGTTATATTGATGAATTATATAAAAATAAAACCGGTCAAAGTATTTTAAATCAAGAATCTCAAAAATTCCCCTGCACCTATCTAAATAATAAGATATCAACACAAGCCGGCAGCCGGCAATTTAATGTAATTATTGCAACATTAAGTAATCAAAATAAACCGGTTTCTGATATAATAAACTATATGAAAAGTATTTGGAAAATATGGTTTGATTTAATATATAATGCAAATTCAGACTGGTTTACAGATGAATATGCAGATGAAGATTATTCTTGGACAGGTGGTAATCCCTTTGATGAAATAAAAAAATACGACATTTATTATTGGGGTGTAACCCGTTCTTTTAGACCATTAAAAGCGGAAATATGTCGTTCTACTCCTAATTATGAAAGTGCTAAATTACCAATTAAACCTCAAGCTCGCCTGAAAATTATGCAAACAAATGATTATTCAGGTGGTGGTAATGATATTAAAACGGGTGGATATCCTGATGCAGCTTGGTATCGGGCAAATTCAACCTCAGTTGGCACGGATACTTATTATCCTGTGGGTGATATTATTATTCCGGGTGATCGTGATTATGTTTATTGGGGTTTTGCTAAAAGTGGTAATACTATGGTGGGTAATATGCAATATAGTTTGCCTCCGGGTAATGGTCCTGATATGCGTACATTATTGGTTAGTGGTGATGTTAAAGACCCAATTGGATATAATACTAATATTTGGCAGGGTGGTAATTTTAATATATCATCTGGAACTCCAATATGTCCAGACGGTTATGTAGCTTTAGGTGATGTTATTAGTAGTAATATATTAAGTAAATATGCTGGTAATAATCCAGTTAAATGTGTTCCTGCAGATTGTGTGGAGGATAATAATCGTAGGAATAGTGCTTTACCAGCATATTATAGTAAAAATTGGCAACCATATAAGATATTAAATTCATATGATTGGAAACAACCTGATGCAAATGGTGATAATGGGTATAATTTATTTCGTACAAGTGGAAATCCTTTTTATCGTATTAAGGAACAATGTTTAGCACCGCCAAGTGCACCATCTACTAAAGAACCAGAACCAGAATTTTCAGATTTAGGTATTGGTTGGATAGGACATCCCTATAAATTGGATCCTAGATATAGTATATTTACCTTTTTAAATTTAGTGCCGGAAGGTATGATAGTTCATAAATCAACTGGTCGGCGATTCTATATAATTCATTATGGGGGTGAAGAGGTTAATATTTATAATGTTCTAGAATATAGTGCAACGACAGATAAGTTTGATAATGGTTTGCAAGTAGATAGTAATGCTAATGGTGCAAAAGTAGTATCACGACCACTTTCCAGAAAGGATGAAAGACAACAATGGAATATTGTTTTGCAGGAAGATAAGAGATTTATGAAGTTGAAAAATGTTATGAATAATAAGTATTTATTTATGGGATTAGAACCAATACAGGGGGATGCACAATTTAGCACTATTGATTTTGATTTTGATAATTATAAGTCTAATCCTATTTATTCTATATTGTCATATAATCAACTTCAAGATAATACGATGTTTTCATTTATATCTACATTTGGAACGCAAATGGATATTATTGATAATGCTAAGAAAAAACCTATGATAGTATCTGGAAATCGTATTCGTATTTCATCTCAAGCCAAACAACCATTAAATTTATTTGGTGTATTTATATATGATGATGTAGGTAACTTGATTTCTATGTCTGCAAATAATGCAAGTTCTAGTAGTGTATATCAAGGACACACCGCAGAAAAAGCAATAAAAATTGTTAGTGAAAATTCATCTAGAAATATTAATCAAGCTATAGAAGGTGCAAATCTATTATCTAAAAATCCAGGATGGAATAATTGGAATACTAACGGTTCATATTGTAGTTCTACTAATAGTGATAAAAAAGCTACTACTGGCGGGGATTGGTGGGAATATAAGTTTCCAAATGTTGTTAATATTGCAGCTATTGAAATTTATGGACGTAGTGATTGTTGCCCTGAACGATTTCAAAATATGTTAATACAAATATTTAATGATGTCCCATCTGCAAATAATGTTGTAGTATGGGATGGAAATACAGGTACTGACCCTAATACTAGTGCAACTCAGCTATTTATTATAGAAAAGAATGGTGTAATTCATCATTCGTAAAGATAACATCCATAAAGATAACAACAATGTAAAATTTAAATCTTATAAAACAATAGAAAAAATAACAAAAAAATAGACAAATATATTTTAAAAATGAATAAAATATTTATTTATGGATTAGTAATATTGATATTGATGGTAACAATATTGTTTATAGATATAAATTTATATACAAAAAACAATAATAAAATAAATAATGAAATAAATAATGAAATAAATAATGAAATAAATAATGAAATAAATAATGAAATAAATAATAAAGAAAAATTTCTAACAATAAATAATGACCCAGATAATGATGGTAAAATGCGGTTTGATTATTTAAATAATCCTAATTATAAAAATAATATATTATCTAGATATTATGTTGATGATGATAAAAAAATAAATGGTTCTAGGATAGTTCAACATCCATATCAAAATAGTTATTTAAGTTATTCACAAGGTGCATTAAGAAAACATTATGGTAATTTATATTGGAATCCATCATATTCAGATTATATTTATAAATCTTCTGGTATAAGACTTTGAATAAGTATAATATATTTTTATTGTTATATTGTTATATTGTTATATTGTTATATTGTTATATTGTTATATTGTTATATTGTTATATTGTTATATTGTTATATTGTTATATTGTTTTCATTTTTTCTTCTAGCAATTCAATTTGTAATTTATTAAATGGTTCATTATTAACAAACCGTATAGGAGTCCATTTTTCAAATACTTTTGAAAATTTACATTCAACTTTCATTCCTAGATTATTAGGATTACTTTTAAAAGTATTATATAAGTAATGACTTACTTTAATATTAGGTACCAATGCTGTAGAATATTTATAAAGATTGTGATTATTTTGTTCATCAATACAATATAAATTATATATATCTGGTATATCTGTTTTTAATATTTTAAATACAACATTGCTAGAATCTATATCTGTTTTTTCTAAATTACCCAAATTACTACGATTATCAAAATTACTATGATTATCTATAATATTTTTTACACTTCCACTTATACTTCCACTCACACTATTATTATGAATAGAATTATCAATAGAATTATCAATAGAATTATCACCAAAATTATTACTAGAAATAGCACAATTATACTTTGCTTCTGGGATATATTCTTTATTTATAGAATGTTTTTTTTCCCATAGTTTAGGATATTTTGCCTGAACGATATCATTTATTTCACTAGGCGATTTAATTTCAAATTGGGCATCTCGTGGCATTAAGAATGCAAAATTAGAGCATTTACTATTCAATGTATAGAAGACAATTCCTTTACACATATAGGATAAATTCGGTATAAATTCAGTAACCATTTTACGAACATCTTTATAAAGGAATAATTTCTTTATTTGTAATGGGCATATTTCTAAATATTTATCCAATTTATATTCATTATTCAAAATACTGTGAATTAATTCGAATTTAGAAATAATATTTTTTTCGCTAGTCTGCATTCCTTTATATAGTAAAATATTATCAATTAAGAAAATCCATCTGCGTTCATTATCTTTTACTAATTCACCACTAAATATTGTTTCATTTTCAAATAAATCATTATTGAAACGGTATTTAACACAATGCATTTTAGGAAAAGTATATCCATCTTTTAATTTTTTATCAATATAGAAACAACAATTAATTCCATCAATCTTAGTAAGATAAAGCAAATATGGATTACCATTACTATAAGGGGTTATTATGTGCTGGTGGAATGATACTATTCGTAATGTATTTGGATTAATAATATTGTAATCTCTAGAAACAGCTTGGATTCCATATTTAGATTCTAGAGATTGAATTATTTGTCCTTTTATCTTATTATCATTAACATTACTACATTGTTTATCACAAAAGGATATTTTAGATAAAATATTACCAGATATACTTACATTTTGCGATTGCTGTGGTTGGTGTGGTTGCCTATTATTTTGATTTTGTTTATGAGGATACATTTTTAGTTATAATAAAATATTATATGTGTTTTTAAATTATTTATTTGTTAATTGTTAATAGTTAATTGTTTATTGTTTATTGTTTATTGTTTATTGTTTATTGTTTATTGTTTATTGTTTATTATATGTCTTCTAGAATCAATTTTATAAAATATAATAAAAATATATAATAGATATATAATAGATATATAATAGATATATAATAGATATATAATAGATATATAATAGATATAATAGAAATAGATAATCGATATATAGATAGTTATCTAGTTATCTAGAATGACAAGAACAAATAAGATTAAAAAAAAAACTAGTATAACTAGTATAAATCCCAAAACCCAAATATCTATAAAGCCAATACATAATTCTGGGATAACTAAAAAAAAGAATGCAAAATATTATATTCAAAAGAATAAATTAAGGAATGGTAAAATAAGTAGTAAATTATTAGAACATATTAAGACAAAGAAAAATAAAAGTTTGGAAAAGGAATTGAACTATGAATTAAACCAGTATGGTGGTTTTTTAGGTTTAGATTATATTGCTTTACGATGGAAAATGAGTAAATTTTTAAATATAGTTAAAAAATTAAATGAATCAGATGTTAAATTTCAAAAAGATATTGAATCCTATAAATTACAAGCCAAATTATTTGAGGAACGTGCAAATTCAAAAGCAGAATATCAAACACAATTTATTGATGCTTTTAGACAAAAACAAATGTATAAATTTTATGAGCAAGATGAACAAGAAGCACCTAAAACTAAGGAAACTAAAGCAATTATAATACAAGACAGTTTTAAAATACTAGATAATAAGATGGTTGATTTAAGTGGTCGTATTTCGCAATTAGATAAGGAAATAGGTAAAGATATGAAAGAATACAATAAGTTAATGAAAGAATTTAAATCAAAAGTAGATAATTTTGAAAAGATTACTAATAAATATTCGAAAATAAGTAATTTTCAAGAGGAAATAGCAACTTTAAAAAAGGATTATGATTCTGCAATTCTTTTGAAGCAAGAAGGTCTTATTAAAGCAGATAAGAATAAAATAAAAAAGTTTGAAAAACATAAGGAAGAATATACTAAAATTCTTAGTCTGACTGCTCAAGAAATTCAAAACCGTATTAAAATAAAGCAGGAGATAGGTGATTTGCAAACAACATCCGAATATTATTTAGACCAATTTGGTACATATGAAGGCAAAAAAAAGAGAACAAAAGGTGTATTAGATATTGAATTTAAAAACATTAAATGCGAATTTGGAAGTGGAACTGAATTATTATGTAAATGGGTAAAACAATATACTGAGTTTTCAAATAACTTATTTACTATTGATAAAATATGCTGGAACATAATAAGTAATATGAAGAAAATACAAAAATCTGCTGAAATTTGTGTTAAAAATTTAGTAACTGTTTTTCAAAAATATGATAAAGACCCACAACCACAAGCAATGTTGCGATTTGAAGGTGATATTATCGAGTTAATAAAATTATTTACACTAGCATCAAAAGCCATTGGTAAATTAAAAGCTGAATTTTATAAACAAACGCCTGCATCGAGAATTAACATAGATTACAATGAATTAACAGTTGAATTTAATTATCTACGGGCAAAATTAAAAGTTTATGTAAATATGTTTAATCCTGATCAAACTGACCCAACCAAAGATATAAAGAAAACTGGTGGATATAGAATGATTGGTGGTTCTGGTGGTCGTGGTCGTGGTTCCCCTCGTCAACCGGTAGCACAAAAAAACATTTGTGGTAGTCCGTATTACAAAGATAAACTAGACAATAAAAGTTTTTTAAAAATTAAAATAGATTATTTTATAAATTATAAAAAATTATATGATGCAATAAAAGATAAAACAAAAATTAAAGATTGTTTTAATAATTTGGATAACTTTAAGATTATATTTAATAATTATTATCAGGTATGGTTATTTTGGTTAAATGTAAACCAAAATCTAAATAATGTAAATACTAATGATATTACAGCTGATAATAAAAAATCGCTTGAATATTTTCAAATAATTAAAAAAGTTTTAGAAGAAGCAGTAAAAACAAAGCCAACTGATAATGATAAATGGTTCTGGGATGATAATTTAAAAGATTCAATTAGACAAATATTTGCAAAAATAACACATTTTGAAATTCCAAATGATTTTACTATCAGAAATATTAAGCAATTAAATTTGAAAGAAATTTTTATTGATACTACACCACATCCTACTGCACAAGCAGAAATAGATACAATTCGTGCTAAAAATGATTATGATGCTACAAAACATTTAGTATGCAAAATGAATAATGATGGTAGTCCATCAACTCACCCAAAAGATTTTTATGGTGTAGAACAATGGGATAAAGAAGTGGAAACAATAGTTACTTATTGCAGTCAACTAAATGGTAGTAATAATGATGTATTTAATAAATACCTAAATGAACTTATACAAAATATACAAAAAAGCAAATATCCTGATTATTTTGACCCGAATACAGCAACTGCACCACCAGCCCCAACACAACCTGCACCAACAGCACAAGCCCAGAATGATGCAAAAACAAGAATTCAGGATTTAATAAAAAAAGCTCAGAAATTAAAAACAGATGTTGATAATAATTATTTATTTTATCAGGGTGAATATGTTGATTTCCTTGATTCTATATTAAGAGTATTAAAAAAACAAGAGGAAACTGTTATAATTGCGGCAAATCAAACAAAACTTGATGCTATATTAACAAGTTTACAAACACATATTGATACAAAAACTGTATTAAGCCCAGCAGAAATTGCAAATTATAAAGCAGAAATTGCTATTTATACTGGATGGTATTTTCAACCAATACTAAATGCTTATGAAGTTGTAAAAGCTCGTTATTATGGTAATACACAACAAGAAGCAAAAACAACAAAGGCTGTAGATGAAGTAAGGAAAAAAATCGAATCTGGCACACCGGGTGATATTGCTTTACAAGAGGTTATTAATATGGATGAATTTAAAGACCCTAAAAGTAATCCTTTACCTGTAGTACCAGGGGCAACTGTTGTTCTACCTCCTACTGGCACTGGAACAGCATTGGATACTACTATCACATCTACACCAATTACAAATAATCAAAAAGAACAAAATAATCAAGATAAAAAAGAACGAGATAAAAAAGAACAAGATAAAAAAAAGATTGAAGCTACTGATGCAAATTTAATTAGGGATGTTAGAAGAAGAATTTTTTTATTTGGTGATTATGATGTACAATTAAAAAATATTTCTACCGAATATGAAAATATATTTAAAACTTTAGGTAATTTACTAGAGGGTTCAAGCTCAATTAAGAAAATGGCAGATACATTACAAGGTTTAACGCAAAATTTAATAGAGTTAAAATATATTGAACCAAAGATAACTGGTGTGTCTGCATGGAAAGATACATCAATAAGATTACCTGGTGCCGATTGGATTGTTCCACCTGCTGTAAAAGAATTTGATAAATTACAAGCATTATCAATAACTAAGGAATTACAAGAAGCTAGAAAGAAAAATCGTGATATGTATAAGATTTATGAAGAAACTACCTCTGCGACTAGTGAAGAACTTAGAAAATTATTTGAACAAATTCTTATTAATGCGGGTGATAAAAGTAAAGTGTCAAATTTCTTTCGGGTTGCAACAAATCTTGATTATCTCAATAAAATGAGTAATCCTGCTAACTTTAATAAAATTATAGAAATGTTAAAAGCAACTGTAAAAGTAGATGGTAGTGAGGATACAAAACATAAAGTTTGTAATATTTTAAATGGTATTAGAGACAATATTGGATTTGCAGATGACAAAATAAGAGCAACTATGCTAGAAACAATGAATTTATATGATCCAAATGCAAAAGATAAAAATAATCCATGTTATAGCGAAAAGAAAGATAAAAAACCTAGGGATGGAAGCCATAGTAGACCTACAAAACCTAACAAACCTTACAAACCTTACACGCCACCTTAAACTAATTAAAATTAGTAATTATTTCTTTATTTCTTTATTTCATTTTTTTTTTCTTTTCTCTTTTTATCATTATCTTTTTTTAATCCTAGCGATATAAACTTGCTCACAAATAAATAATAATATCTCTATAAAATAATATAATAATAGAATAATAGTAATAAAATATGTTAGAAATTAAATATTTAATATTGATTTGGATAATAGTATTAGTAATATTTACATTTTATTGTATATATAGATTATCTGGCTTTACTTATCCAATTTACAGCCAAACAACAAAATCATCTTTGCCAATAAATAAATTTGAAAATATAAATCAACCAATATTACGTGATTCCGTTAGCAATACCCTAACCAAACCAACTAGTCAGAATTTTATAGAATATGTTAATAATATTAAAAAACAAGATAAAATTACAGATATACCAGAGTGTGTGAATGTATATGATGATAATATTGCAGTCCGTTCATTGGGTTATAATAATTGTTCTTCTGCCAATGCAGATTATTTTGCACGTAATCTAGATATTAATCAAAAGTATGGTAATGCAAATTCCTTGGCACAATTATGTCCAATTACTACAAAAAGTGATACATATATGTATTGTATGAAACAATTATTGAATAAATTTAATACAAATGCGAATATTGTGGAGTCAATAAATACAGATATGACAAATTTATTGAATAAAAGATTAAATGATAGAACGGAGGTTTTGAATAATGTGGAAATTTCATTAAATCCTTATTTATTTAGTCAGAATCAGGTGGATTTTAATAATAATATGACTCTAGGAGAACCAATTAATCCTACACCAGACCAGGTTTTAGAAAATGTTAATAATTATTATCAAACAAAATATGGTGGTAGTAAAAGTGTTTTTAATAATATACCCCAAACATTGCAAACACCCCAAACAATTAAAATAAAATCACCAGAACATTTTGCATCTAATTTAGAAATATATAATATTGACCCCTATATTGAAACTTATTTCTTTGGTTCATATACCCCACTTAAAGGACAATATTTAGCTTTTAATAATTTAACTATAACTTTAAATTATGTTCTAGATACACAAGCATCAAATCAAGCATCCAATCAATTACAAAATCAATCAGTTAAAAAAGTTTTTCTAACAATCATTGATAATAATACTAACGCCCAGATAGTTTATAGAGTTAACAATATTGATTTTTATTTGCAATATAAAAATGTTATAAAAATAGATTTATTTGACCAAACAATTAATTCAACACAACCTACAGACACACAAACATTACAACAATTATTAAACATATTGGGAATTACTGTTCCTAATCGATTGATTATGACCATTGATGAATTTACTAGTTCTGAAAAAATTACTCGAAAGACTTATAAATTATTAAATGTAGATATGAATACAATTATGGTTTTAGAAAAAAACTAAACTACTAAATCATTTGCCACACCATCTACCTCTAGAATCTACCTCTAGAATCTACCTCTAGAATCATTCTACACAAGTCATTCGCAATGTTTTCTGGATTTTGGTATGTATTTTATTTGTTTTATGCCCTTCTAATAAGGAATTAATCATTTTGGCAAGATGTATATCTTTTCTACCTTTTTCAAATATTCCAATTAATTTATTAAAATTATTTTCATTAGGTATAAATTTTAAATGGTTATCTAGAATAGTGCTCCAATATTCATCAATATTTAATAATATATATAATTTGAGAATATAATAGGAAAATACGCAACTATCTTGTTTAAATTGCTTTGCAGTATTATGTTTTGCGAATGAATTTGAATCAAGGAGCGCAAATTCTGCCCAAGAGTTATAATTACATATCCGGAGTATTTTTGCAACTTGAAATGTACTAAATAATAATTCGTCTATAAAATTTGCCTTGAAATGTTTTAAATTCAAATTAGAATTAAAATTTCGCGTGTCTCTAGAATAGATATTATTCAATATATTTGCTAATGATTCAGTAATACATTCATATAAAAGATATTCATTATTTGGTGCAATGTTATGAGTTTTTTTAAGATAGTCCAGTATAACTTTTTCACTATTAGGTGGAATTGTTCGAAAATCTAGTTGATGGAAATGAATTAGTTCGTGAAATACACTTTTCAATAATTCTTGTTCCCTATAGATAATTATATCTTGACCGTTGGTAACTGCGGTATTGACGTTTAAACTTCTAAAATGGGCTTTATGTTCTAGGGCATCATCAATTTCTTTTTCTTGATTAGTTAGAAATATTATTAATTTATGGGGTAATTTATCTGTTCCTAGAAATTCATTAAAGAATAATAAACGTTGTATTATTTTATCCCCAATTTTATCTATTTCTTCTATTTTTTGTATTTCTTCTGTTTTTCCATTTGCATTACTGAAAATATAAAGTAGATTATCATATTTATTTTTATGATTATTTTTATTGTATTCTAGGGAACCAATTGATAAAGAAGTCATATTTTTTTCAATATCTTCAAGAATTTTATAACTGGTAAAACTATTTATTAATAACTGATGGAATTTAATAGAAGGAAATTTAGATTCTAGAGTACCACCCATATTACCACCCATATTACCACCCATATTACCACCCATATTACCACCCATATTACCACCCATATTACCACCCATATTACCACCCATATTACCACCCATATTACCACCCCTATTACTATTTAAATTACTACTCAAATTAAGATTATAATATTCTTTATAATAGGTATCTGCAATTTTTGCACCTATAGGATTATGGTGTAGATAATCATATATTTGTTGTTTATTTTGATGTCCAATATGAATAGGGCTAGAAACAACTGACTGAAAACTATTGATTTCTTCTTTAGTAAAATGTTTATTAAAGGTTGGTATTGACATTAAGTATTGAAATAATTCAATAAAGTTTGGTATTTTAAGAGTCTCATCTAATTCAAAATCATTAGGTGATTGTTTCATACCAAATTTATATTTTCCATTTTTCTGTCCTGCTAATTTATCTTTGATTGTAAATATTGTTTCTAAAATATGTTTATGATTAGCATTATTTATAAATTTATTAACGACGAGTGATAAATATTTTGTATAGCTAGAAAGTATTTTGTCAGAGGTGATAGATTTAATTGATTGTTTAGATTGTTGGCATATTTTGGAATTTGGATTATTAATGGTATGTTTTTTCTTATGTTTTCTATGTTTTCTAGATATCATTTTGAGTAGGATTGTATTGTTTTATCTTCTTCTTTATGTATAGGTAGAATTTATTCGTCATCAAGTAATTTATTTAATTCCACTATTTCTTCCACTCGATGTTTAATATATTTTTTCAGATATTTATTATTTTCATAATTAAATTCGATACGATTATGCATATCCTGTAATATTTCTTTGGTAATTAGTAAATTTGTATCTTCTTCATTAGAAGGGTCAAATACTCTATGTTTTATTGTTTGAAAATCTTCTTTACTACCATTACTACCATTAGATTTGCTACCATTAGATTTACTACCATCTGCTTTGTTGTCACCTGATTTGCCATTTGCTTTGCCATTTGCTTTACCACTGTTATTTTTTTTATTTGAGGATATATCTTTAAAATTGTCTTTGCTAGAATTATTAGCATCCATTGATTTGATTTTATTTATTTTATTATTATTTTGTTTTTCTTCTTGAAACATCATTTTTTTGTTCTCTAGAATAGCACGTTTATAATCATTATCATTTTGATTTCTAAATTTATTAATAGTGCTTAATACTACGTTTTTTATATTATTTACTCGTTCATCTGTTTTTTTATCATTTTCAGCTTTAATCCTTAAATTGTTATCTATTCTAGAGATATGTTTGACTTCTTCTTCTTCCAAATCTGAATCTGCATTATCAAAGTTTTCTACTGTATTCAAAGTATTATTCAAAGTATTATTTAAAGTATTATTCGAAGTAGTATATTGCATACCAAATAATGCAACAAAGAATAATATTAATAGTAATACAGCTATATTAATATCAAAATAGCCAATAATTACTATTGCTATAATGGCAAATAATATTATTATGGGGTTTGATATTATAATGCTAATAGTATTTTTAATTGGTGTAGAAATTAAAGTATAACAAGTAATAATTAGAATAAGCAACATTATAATAAAGAAATTAATATTTGGATTGCGAAATAATTTATTAATTCGGGTGTTTAAATCACTTATTGCCGACATTTTACTATAAAAAATATTAATTAATTGGTATTTAAGTTATTGGTTATTTATTATTATTTGATATTTGTTATTATTATTTATTATTATTATTTATTATTAGTTAATATGAAGACATAAAAATAATGATTGCTAGAAAACAATATACAACAATAATACAACAATAATAAAATAATTATCTGGAAGACATAAAAAACAATTAAATAATACTCACGCTTGCGTGAGTTAAGCGGTTTGGCTGCAAGCCAATAAGGGGGTATTGGGGGCTTAGACCCCCTAAAAATAATGATTGCTAGAAAACAATATACAACAATTATACAACAATAATAAAATAATTATCTGGAAGACATAAAAAACAATTAAATAATACTCACGCTTGCGTGAGTTAAGCGGTTTGGCTGCAAGACTATATTTATTTTATAATTAAAGGGAAGGGTCGTAGGGGAACCGCTAGGTTCCCTACCCAATAAGGGGGTATTGGGGGCTTAGACCCCCTGTATTGGGGGCTTAGAAAAGGGATGCATTCGCATCCCGCCGGAACACCATAGGTGTTCCTACACCCCCTAAAAAGTGGGCACGCCAGTTTTAAATTGTTCGAAATGTGTTTTAATCTCATTAGGTTGTGGCATGCTTGATTGTGGATTTACCTCTCTAGTGATATCACTATTACCACCGCTTTGTAAAAAATTCATTTTGGATATATAAATAGTTGCTAGACAAGAAATATAGATAAGAATACCTACACGTAAATATACACTATTAGTATATTGTTTCTTTTCAAATTTATCATATATAAATACAATTGCCAAACCAATAATAGTTGCAATAAGTGGTAATACATACATATTTGTAAGGTATTCTAGAAACATTTTTGAAAAAAAGATTTATATAACCAGTTGGAATATAATTGGGATATATAATTGGATATTATTATATACTAATTGAAAAATATATTTAAAAAAACGAAATTGTAACGTTATACTTTGCTCTTACTTTTCTCTTACTTTGTTATTAGAATGTATGTTAGACTAAAAATATGTTTCATGCTTACATAATAAAATTACTTTCATTACGTCCTCGAACACCACCCCAAGCATTAAAATCACTATTTAAATCAGAAGAAGGACAGAAAGCAGTGGCATTACCCCCATCTAGGGTTTGAGCAAGAGTAGTATTATGAGTAGATGACATTGCAGGGAAAGTAGTAGTTGGCATCTGTTGCATAGATTGTGGCATAGTTGTCTGTGGTATAGTTGTCTGTGGCATAGTGGTTTGTGGCATAGTTGATACAGTATTTAAAGCAGTATTCATAACTGCTGTTGAACCAAATATACCGTTAAATAAACTTGATGACGTAATATTATTTGCGTTTGTGGTAGAAGGTGTTAGGGCTTGGGTAGTAGTAGTTATAGGAGACGTAGTTGAAGATATAGTAGGATTAGTACTGCCAGAATCTATTTTCTGAGATAAAACATTTCCATTTTGGTCAACAGTTACGGTCTTTGTAATAATTGCAGGCACTTTAATATATCTTACTTCATCGCATTTAGTACATTCCTTCTGGGGTGGACAAGGTGCGGGAGGCGGGCAGTTGCAAGCCGGGCAAGGTTCGGGTGCAGGACATGGTGGTGCCGGTGGACATTCTCTGCAAAGACCTGCACTGACTTTTACTTTAGGTGCAATACAAGGCGGGCATTTTTCATTAGGAGGTAATGTTGATTTTTTAACATAAGCAGTTAAATCTACAGTTGGTGTTGGCGGGCAAACTGGTGCAGGTGGAATACTAGATTTCTTAACATATTGGGATAAATCAATACGTGGTCCAGGTGAGGGTATATCTGTTTTAGAAATATATTTATCGCGGTCAACTGCATTAGAAACATTACATTGCCCGCCATTTGCACCAAGGTCAGTTTTTTTAACATAATTCTTAAGGTCAGGTGCATATCCGTAATCAATTAGACGTTGTTGTAAAGTTTGAATTGTGCTTTTAAGCTGTTCTGGTGTTTCAGATTGTAACTGTGATTGAATTGCATCTATAACTGGGTCAAAATTTTCATATTTTTTATCCATTAACATTAGAATAAAACATAATATGAGAGTAATACCAAGTAAAACTAGAAGAACATTAGTAGTGTTAAGTTGCATTGTGTCTGTTAATTCTTTTAATTCTTTTTAATACCTTTAGTTGAAAACTTTATTGCTTACTATTTATTACTTACTATTTATTACTTACTATTTATTATTATAATATAATATAATATTATGCATATATTTTTATGTATATATTTAAAAATTGGAAAATAGAAATAAAAATAGAAATGGAAATAGAAATAGAAATAAATAACAACTATCATCTAGATAGGATTAGTATTTGGGATTAGTATTTGGAATTACAGTTTGCAATTACAGCTAGAAACGCGATTGCTAGTATAATCTCCAATATTGAGGGTAGAGCATCCATTATTTGCATTTAATGTAGTTTGTAAATCGGATGTGTTATAAAGTGATGGAATAAGGGATCCTGATGTGTTTTCATATTTATTTAGTAGACTTAGAACATCACTGGATGTTGTGTTGCCATCTATATTAGCAAATGCAGATAATGTAGAACCGCCCGGGATATTAGAACTTGAACCACTAGAGTTACCTAAGTTCAGATTTATATTTAATGGTTTTTCTTTATTGCCTAATGATGATGCAGTAACTTGAGGAATATTTTGTGCAGCACCAATTTGAGCAAGATATTGTTGAATATTAGCTTTTACTGCACTTAGAACATCTGAAACTTGTTGATTATTTTGTTGGTTTAGGGTTGATGGTGTAACAGTGTTAGTAGATGTATATGGGTCAAATTCAGGTGTAAACATACTAGCCGGGCTATAATTGAGAACTGGAATGCCTCTAGTTATTTTAGTAGATGATGTAATCCATTTTTGGCTTTCAAAACCAGGTGAATTATAGGGTCTTATAGCAAGATTACCATTTTCATATTGCAATGCATATTTATTTGGTGTATTTGTTAATGTATATGGCATTATTGTATAATATTTTGATGTAGAATCTTCACTTGATGTGAAAACCCACCATTGAGTTGGGTCTTGGTCATTACGTAATTTAATAGTTAATTGTCCATCTGTTGAAATAGAATACATCGAGCCTAAAGTATTATTATGAACAACTGGAATATGTTCTATTAAAAATAAAGTAGTATTAGTAATATTAGCAGGTAATGAGACTTGATTAGTATTATTTGCAGGATAAATATTAAAACCAATACCAAAATATCTAGAAACTACAGATACTGGAAGTGATGCTAAAGTTGCTTGAGGGCAAGTAATTTGTGGTGCTGTGGTAATAGAAATAGTGTTATCATCATCACCATCACCAAAATTTTCTGGTTTCATATATAGATAATAAATTAGTAATCCAGATACTAACATCAGTAAAAAAATAATAATTAAATTTTTCTTATTCATTTTAATATTTACTTATTACTTATTACTATTAATTTTATCTTATTCTATTATATATTTTAGATATAAAAAATATATAAAAATTCCAAAAAGGATAGGAAAATAATGTTTGTTATTTAATGATGTATTTATAATGTATTTATAATGTATTTATAATGTATTTATAATGTATTTTTTGTCTCTCTAAATGGATACATTTACATTACCATTAGCTAATCCACTAATTAAATTACTAAACAAACCAGTTGATGATGATAAATTTAATAAAGAGTTAGAACCTGTATTTCCAGATTGTTGCAAAAAAGAAGATTGCATTGAACCTTGAGATTGAGGATTACCTTGGCTAATGGTTTGTAGCATTTGCTGAGTTGCAGGATTATTTTGGGCGGCGGAAGATGTAGAGTGTTGCAACTGTGCTAATGGTGTTTGTGAAGAATTAACAGGAACATCGACTGATGTGGTGCCATTTGCATTAGAAATTACACAACTACTATAAACTTTAATAGGTTTATAATTTGCAGATGCGTTATTGACAGTTTGGGAATTAATAATATCTTTTGCATTTTGTATTTGTTTATTAAGGTAATCAATTTGGAACATTTGATATTGTTGTTGTGATTCCAGGTCTAACTTTTGAACTGTATCTGGAGATACAGCAACATTTGGTGGTGGTGCATTTTGTTGATTTTTAAGGTCGTTAATAGAATTTATAAGTTCTGTAAGCTTTTGATTATATGAAGCTAAATTTGCAGGCGAAAGGCTTTGTGCTTGATTAGGTGTAAGAACACTATTGCCAACAGAATTACCTGAAAGAAAATCATTTATAGAAGCTGTAACAGAATCATTAAAATTTTCTTTAACTGTGTTTGCAGATAATGATTTAACTGCTTGATTAAGTTTAAAATATTTGGCTAATTTATAAAATACAATTACAGAAAGTCCAAGAATTATATGAGATAGTTGACATTTATAATTGTTGTTATCATTCATACATAAAATAAATGATAATACCACAATAAATATACAGGCTATTAAATCTAAAATCATCTTTATTATTTTACCTTATATTATATTTAACTTATATTTATATCAATATTTATATCAATATTTTATTATAACTTTATCTATATGTTAGATATTTTACTAGATATTTTTGCAGATATTTTTGCAGATATTTTTTTGCATTGATAATAATTAATTATCGTCTTGCTAAATATATTTTTTCAAGCAGATGAATTAATTATGTCTGATACTCGTTGTGATAAGTTTTGAATTGTTTGCCCTTGTGTTGCTAGAACCTTCTTATAATAATTTTGTTGTTGCATTTTACTTATATAATTATTTATAAATGAAGTTAAATAGTTGTTGCCTGTAAGTATTGTTGATATTAAAGGTTTAGTAGTTGCTGTGTTTGTAGTAGTTGCAGTGTTTGTAGTAGTTGCAGTGTTTGTAGTAGTTGCAGTGTTTGTAGTAGTTGCAGTGTTTGTAGTAGTTGCAGTGTTTGTAGAATTTGTATCATTTTCATCAAATAACTCCAATTTATTTGTTTTTAGATATATTAAAATTAATATGAGTATCAAGCATAATGCAAGAATAAAATTTATATAGGTTGGGTTAAATAAATTACTCAAGCCTTTTGCAAAATTCATTCTAGGTAATAGTATTTATTTGTACTTTATTAATACTTTATTAATACTTTATTAAATTAGACATAGAAAAAATAATTAAACATAGAAAAAAATAATTTCTATTTTGAACGAAGTATTTAAAAATTTAGATACCTAAAAAACATTATAAATTCCAAGTAAATATTAGTAATTATTTTCAGTGTAAAAATCGGCGTCTTTAAATGAAAAAAATACTTTACATTTAAAAACAATTATTTTATCGCGTAAAAAAAACAATTTAAAGATATCATATTATTTCAAATCATAATCGTATATACAAATCTACTACTTGCAAATTTATTTCAAAATGTCTCTTACTTCCCAAATTGGTTCTTCTGATTCTGCTTTTAAGCTATCCCAAAAGCTTGTTTCTTCCCTAGCTGAGAAGTTCGGCTTTAAGTTTGAAGATGGGTGGGCTGTTGTCAGTTCCCGTTCGGTTGAGAATGTTCAAAAGCGTCTTAAGCGTGAGAAGAAGCGTAGCAACCCTGCAGCTCTAGTAAAGCACCCTCGCACTGCTTTTAGCTTCTTCACTCAAAAGCAACGCCCTGTTGAGTCTGCAGCTCATCCTGATGCCTCTTTTGGACAACTTTCTGGATTTGTTGCAGCTGCATGGAAGAGTCTTACTGCTTCTGACCTTCAGAAGTATAAGGATATGGAAACCGCAGATAAATCACGCTACCAAACCGAGCGCACTGCTGCATTAGCAGTTGCTCCTGCTGAAGTTGCTGCCCCTGTTGCCGATGGTGCTGCACCTGCTGCTGCTGCCCCCTCCGAGGCTAAGCCCAAGAAGGAACGTAAGGCAAAGGCTACAGCTGAAGTTGCAGCTGCAACCCCTAGTGCCACTGCCCCAGTTGTTGCCCCTGCTACTGAGGCTACTCCTGCTAAGGCTGCTAAGACCCCTAAGGCTAAGGCTGCTGCCCCTGCAGCTACTCCAGTAGCCGCAGTTGCTGTTGCCCCCGCTGCAGCCTCCACCCCTGCAAAGCCTGCAAAGGGAAAGAAGGCTGAAACTGCTGCTGCCCCCACCCCAGTTGCTGCCCCCGCTCCAGTTGCTGCCCCCGCTAAGGCTGCAGCTACCCCTGCCCCTAAGTCTGCCGGCAAGAAGGCTGGAAAGCAGTGAGTAATTTTGGCTATCATAATAAGATAAGATAAGATAAGATAATCTAACAAACACAAAAAAAACAAACAAAAACAAACAAAACAAACAAAACAAACAAAACAAACAAAACAAACAAAACAAAAAAAACAAACATAAAAATAATTCACTATATTTTTTATTCTTTTTTGAATTTAATAAAATTCATCTTTTCATCTAAAGTTTTTTCACTATACTAGTTTTCATTTTACCAGGTAGTTTAGTTTTTTTTATTTTTTTATTTGTTTTTGTTTTATATTTGCCTCCATTTTGCCCAGGTTTTTGCCCAAGTCGTAATTGGTCTAATAAATCTAATACATATGTTATTAAATATTTAGCTACATCGTCTGTTAAATTTGGAACAATAGGCTTTGGTGGTAAACTTGTTGCTCGTTTATTATATTTTTTATATACATAAGTTGCGACTGGCAGTATATCTTCTTCATACACAATCGCGTCGCTAACGTTATGTTTTAATTTGAAAATACCTGTGTATAAAGATTGTATAGACTCTAAATTTTTTAAATTACCAATTTCATGAGTAGCATAAAATATCATATATGCAAGTATTTTTTTGTCATAATTTATATCACTTTGATCACGTTGAGTATTCTTATATATAATATGCGGTTTAATATATTGTATTGTTGCATTGGACTTATCAAATATTTGTTTCAAACTATCACCTAATTTGCTTTTTTTTATAATCTTGGTATAGTTGTTACTTATATGTGAGTTACTGCCAGATAAATGTGTTAGTTCGGAATGAAAATCTAAATCATGATATATTTCATATGAAGGTGGCTGAAATCTATGATGAATAAGTTTGCGAACATTTGCCAGTCTAAAATTAATTACCGGTGCCTGCATTGTATATATACTTTTATAATATGTTAATTGATATGTTGTTGGAAAAATAATATATGCCGTTTCTTTAAGGTTATTAAGTAATGTTATGTTATCACACAAATTATTACTTTCATCATATAATGACCCTATTGAAAATAATGAGATATGATGTTGTAAAATATCAAGAAAATTAATATATAAGTGTTTTACTAAAAAAACATCAATTAATAATAATATTGTGTTAATATAACCATCTACAAAATCATTATAATTTAAATGAAATAAAACACCATTGCCTGGATTTGTATTTTTTTCATTTTTACTGGGAAAACTCTTCGTTTTTTTTAATATTAATAAATCTTTAACAATCATTGCAGTAATATGCCTAAATTCTGGAACTTGTATTTCTAATGTGTTAACGGCTACAAAATTAGGATTTTTTGTAATATACCAAGCCATTAAATTATCTAAATTAAAAGTGCCCTCTATTGGTGTTATTTCAAAAAATGGATCTTTTAGCGGCATATTATAACTAAAATTAATAGTATTCCTGAAAACGTCATTAAATAATTTAGTAATATGCCGATATATACTAATAAGTTATCCTATTTCTTCTTTTTCTATAGATTTTTTGAATGCCATTAATAGTGTTGTTTTTTTATGTTATTATTTTATTATAATATTATAATATTAAATTGTAAATACTATAATGACACAATCATATAAAAGTATTTCTAAGAAAAGTATTTCTAAGAAAAGTATTTCTAGAAGAAGTGTATCCAGAAAAAGTGTATCTAGAAGAAGTGTATCCAGAAAAAGTGTATCCAGAAGAAGTATTTCCAATAAAAAGGAAAAAGCAAGAAAAATTATAAGTATGTTATCTAATCTAAAAAAATTTACATTATTCTATAAAAATCTTACTTCTAATGAAAAGGAAGCATTACAAAATTATAAGTATACTGGATATATTAAAATTAATAAATATTTATACGATGGTATTAAAATAAATGATTTATATATTAGTAATTTTAATTTTTTAGTGGAAATAAAAAAATATTTCTCCAAAGATACAGTAAATTTTATAGATATTAAATCAATAAATCCTGGAAATATAAAACCAATTGTTGAATTATACGTAAATAAAACCATTATAGAACAAATTAATACTATTGATAAAATATTTCAATCATCGAATATTCAAAAATTACAAGGGAATGAAATATTATATCGCGGAACAGGTGGGCACAGCATAACTACTAAAAATAGTCGAGTAGGTAATGAAGTTATTTTCAAAAATTATATATCAACTAGTCTGGAACAATCTATATCAGAAAATTTTTTATTTCAACGTAATTCTAAAAAGGAAAAAGTATGTTGTATGTATATATTTCACAATATGAAAGATGTGCCATTTATATATTTACCTTGGCAAATAAAAAATAGTGATAAACTAAGTAAGAAAACTATTAGTCAAACATTCAGTGATGAATTTGAATTCTTATTACCTAGAGGATTAAAATTTAAAATAATAAAAAAAGAATTAGTCGATTTTAAAACTACTTGGGAAATGGATCAATCTGTTAAAAAAATATCATTTGATAAGTTTGCTAAATTTATAACCAGTGCGGGTATTTCGATTGATAAGATGAATCTTTCTAAAATGAATGATGAAGATTTTAGAAAACTATATGATAAAATCAGCAATAAAATACTTACTTATCATCTGGAATACATTAGCCAAGAACCTGTTGAAGTTTTACCACCGTTTGTATATAATTCTAAAATTAATTTACATATAGATAATGCTTCTAGTGTTGATAAACCAAAAGGTAAATTAAATATGATGCTAGATTAAATTATTTTTTACAGTAATTTTTTATTTATTCAATATCAATATTGTTTTTCTATTATTCTATTATTTTCTAATCCAAATACAAGTATAAGTATAAATTTATTCAAAATTCAATTATCAAATAATAATAATGCCAGAATATGATTATCTAATTGCTGGTGCTGGTATTGCTGGATTATACACCGCTTATCACCTCAATAAACAATTTCCATCTACCAAGATATGTATTTTGGAATCTAGTGCATATATTGGTGGTCGCCTACACACAATTGCTTATGATGGTATAAAAGTTGATGGTGGTGGTGCAAGATTTAATACCGAGCAATATCGTATCCTGGCTTTAGTAAAAGAATTAGGTTTAGATAATAAAAAAATACCTCTTCCTAGTAGTGATGCAAAATATATGCCAGTATATATAAATTCACAAGGAAAATATGACCTATCTCTAGAACAAATATTTCCAACTATTGATGATTTTATTCTAGATATGCAAAATTATATACATCGAGAAAATATAACCAAACAAGAATTAATTGATACTAGTATCCTTGAATTTGCAAATAAATACTATTCTAAATCCCATCCTACTATAAAAGAATATTTAGTTGCAAGATATCCTTATTATTCGGAATTATCAACCTTAAATGCATTAGAAGGAATAAACTTATTTACTAATGAATTTTCTAAGAAAATGAAATATTTTATTCTAGATGGTGGATTAGAACAATTAGCCAGCACAATATTTACCCGATTAAAACAATTACCCAACAATATAACAATACATACTGAAACACCTTTAGAAAGTATCGTGAAAACCATTACCAAATCTGATACCAAATATACTATTACTGGAAATGGGAAAATATTTATAGCGAGCAAAATTATTCTAGCATTACCTAAACCGGCATTGTCCAAAATAAAGTACCTAACCCAGAATAAAGATGTTGCTAGAATGATAAATTCTATTCAGAATGAACCATTATATCGTATTTATGCAAGATATCCAATAGACAAAGAAACAGGGAAAGTATGGTTTGATGGTTTACCTAAGATAGTAACAAATTTACCAATCAAATATATAATTCCTAATAATTATAAAAAAGGGGTAATAATGATAAGTTATACTGATTCTAAATTTGCAAAATATTGGTTCAAACAAATTGCAAACGGTGTTTTTGAAACCACCCTCAACAAACAATTAAAATTATTGTTTCCAGATAAAAATATTCCCAAACCTAAATGGTATAAACATTGTCCGTGGATAATGGGTGCAGGATATTGGAAAAAAGGTTCTAATCGTGAAGAAATATTACCAAAGATGATACAACCATTAGCAGATGGGGAAGAACTATATATTTGCGGTGAAAATTATAGTAGTCATCAGGCTTGGGTAGAGGGTTCATTGGAAACTGCTGATATGGTGTTGGCTAAATTAGGGGTTGTAATGCAATATACAAAACAATCTAGAAAACAATCCACAAAACAATCTACTAAAAAACATAGTAAAAAACATACTAATATAAAAGTGCAAAAAGGTGGAAAAAAAGATAGTAAGAAGCAAAAAACATATACTCTAGAAGATGTTGCAAAACATAATAAAAAAACTGATGCGTGGATTGTAATTGATGGTAAAGTGGCAGACATTACCGAGTGGATACCAAAGCATCCTGGGGGTGAAATAATTATGAAAGGTGTAGGAAAAGATGCAACTAAATTATTTAATAGTATAGGTCATGATGAATATGCAAAGAAAATGTTTAAAAAATATCAAATTGGGGTCGTAGGAACACTTTAGGTGTTCCGGCGGGATGTTAAAGCATCCCTTTTCTAAGCCCCCCTACCCTATTTTCAGTATTTTTCGCATTGTTTATTCAAAAATTGAATATTTTTATGATAATGATTTAAATTATCTTTACCCAAACCAGTATTTTGGTACTGTTCTGTTTTTCAACACACAATATCTTTCGAAAATGGGTGTCAAAAATCTAAGCACTTTTTTAACAAAATCACAAAAAGAAAGTGTTAAAGTGGCACATCTTTCTAAATTTAAAGGAAAGACAATTGTAGTTGATTTCACAAATCAGCTATATCGTTTTCTATATCGTAGTAATAAAGAAAATTCGTATTTGCTCGAATTTATTAATTTAATTCACAAATTTCAAAAATATTATATAAATCTTATATTTGTGTTCGATGGAAAACCAGCAGACGAGAAGCAGTATGTTATTAACCATCGGAAAGAATATCGCGATAAACTAATTAAAAAAATTGAAGATATTACTGAAAATCTAACTGAAAATAGTGATAGTAGCGATGAATCACTAGAAACAATTACATATCTTACAAAGAAAACCAATACAGTAAAAAATACTTATATTGTTAAATGTAAAGATTTGTTTGATATTTTATGTATTCCCTATATTCACGTAGAAAATGTAGAAGCAGATACAATTTTTCGATATTTACTAGATAATAATTATGCTGATGCTTGTTTTTCAGGTGATATGGATTTATTGGCATATGGATGCCATACCATTTTGAAAGACCTGGATTATCGAAATGATACTGTACAGCATATCGACTACAATTCTCTACTAAATGAATTGGGAATATCACCAGACGAATTTATATTTACGTGTATTCTTTCTGGAACAGATTATAATAATAGTTTGAAACGGTCTAAATTTGAGATTAATTTAGAATTAATTAAAAAATACAAGACCATTAATGATGTTATAAATAATTTAGATGAAATTAATTATACACTACCAGAAGAATTTCATAAGAGTCTTCCAAAAAGATTTGATTGGGAAAAAACCTATAAATTCTTTACAGAAACACTGTCACTTAAAACACAAGAACAAATTATTAAAAGTATGGATAATTTCATTGGTAATGGCGATATTAAATGTAAAAATGCAAAATATACACAGCAATTAACAAAATATTTATCTACTGAAATCAAGCCTTTTGACGACAATTATAAATATATGAAAAAAGTAAAAGAGTTTATTAAATGGAAATATAATCTTACATTGTTGTGTTAAGGTAAAATTCAAAACGCAAAACATAAAAACATTAATAATTATTTTTTATTCTGTGTTATAAATAGTATTAAACACAAATAAACAAATAAAGACATAAAAAGTGAAAAACGAAAGATAGAAAAATGTCATCATCATCATTAATATTAATTATAGTAATATCATTACTTGTTTTTGGATTATTAATTTGGGCATTAACCAGCACTTGCCCTATTAATGAAAGTTGGGTTGATTATGAAGAAATACCATATGGAAATGTACGTTCTGGTGCAGGTAATGTTGGTGTCCGCCCGTTAGATTTTTACAATTATCCTATATATAGAAGACCTTTAAACTGGCCTGTATGTCATCTAGTGGATTATCCTGTACCGCATTGTAGAAGTGATAGCCTTTAGAAAACTAATTTTTAAGACATCACACAAATATTTTCATTAGGTGAAATAGACCATTGTTGATTAATACTATTTAAATTGCAATGTTCAACACTTAAGCCATCATTATTAATACTGAGGCATTTATCATTAACATTAGACCGAAATATATTAAATGGATATACATTTTTTGAATTAACTTTGTCTTTTGTAATTTTCATTATTCTAGAAACATCATCTGCTGAATAAACACGATTAGTATAAAATTTTTGACTATCTGTTGTATATAAACTATCTTGACAATTTTGTAAACAAAATTCATCCTTACATAAACCATTAACTGTCATACATTTATCATTTACTAAAATACCATATTTATTAATATCATTTGCAAATAAACTTAGATACTGCGAATTATAATTAGATTTAATAGTTTTAATTAATTTGTCTATTGGGAATGATTGAGGTATTGGTTGTAATCCATTTTTTTGTTTTAATAATGATGAACTATCATTTAAATTAGATGACATTTGATGAACCAGTTTTTGATAGCTAGAAGAATCATTGACTATTTGTCTATTATATGCATTTGACATTAACTGATTATAATTATCAAGAAATGAACCAATATTATTAGTTAATTTTTGATTTTGTTGTGGAAATTGATTTATCTGGGGGACTACAAATGATTCTATTGTTTGATTGCTACGATATTCATAACTCAAATAAATAAAGAACAAAATACCACCAATTAATACAAAAATTAATAATAAATATATATAATCGATTAACATTCTATGATTTATTTACTACTATTTAATATAATACTATATTTTTTCTATATTTTTTCTATATTTTTTCTATATAAATTACTGGTTGGTGATGAAACTGCAACATTAATGTTCAATAATCCCTGTGCCATCGATTTATCTACTAAATCACTTAAAAGAGCTTGCTTTGCAGATGTAGTATCCATTAGAAGATTACTGGGATAATTGCCAAGTTGGGATTTAATTAGTTCATATTGCCCGTCTGCAGTCGATATAGTATTCCCGTAAGAATTACCTATACCAGAACTAGTTTGTCCTGTGGTGGTTGTGTTTTGTTTTTGTTGTTGTTTGTATTGTAAAAATTCGTTATAAAGAGTATCTTGTTGGTCAATAGATGTATCTAGAGTAAATAATTTATTTGAACTATTAACATTATATGGAATGACAAAATTGCTATTACCCCAATCATAAACTGAAGCAATACCTATTTTATAATAATAAAGATTTCCATCAGTATCCATTATATCAAGATTGGAAAATGTATAACCACAAGAGGGTAAACCATTCACTAGAGAACATAAATTAGTTTGTAATGTAGATTGATTTGCATTTACTGATGTATTCAATTCATATTCATTACTTAAATAAAATTTATTATTTCCTGTTGTTTTTAATGTGCTATCATATTGGGCTAGAACAACAATAAATTTTTTAGGTAAAGGAAGATTTTCCGTTATATTAATAGTAAAATTTATGGTCACCGTACCACCATTTATATTAATTCGAACATTTTGAGGTTCTGGTGTAGGTTGTTCTGTTGATATAGTTGGGTTAGCAAATAATTCATATGAAGTCATACATTTATTATAACTAAGAATTAATAACACTATCAAAATTATTATAGAAATTATTAATCCAGTATTGTTAAATATAGATTTACCATCTTTAATAAACATTTTATTATACTATAATTCTATGTAATATACGATGTATTTTAATATATAATTATATATATATTTTAATATATATTTGCATATATATTTGCATATATATTTGCAGAAAATAATCACTTCAATCAAATGGTTGTTGATAGATATTTTTTAGTGTAAAATAGTCATTTGCCATATTAGTAATACGCATTTTATCTAAATTGTTATAGATTTTATCATTTTTTGCATTCACTCCTATATTAAGATTTGCAATTTCTTTTTCGATTTCTAGATTTAATTGTTTTATTGAATTATATTCATCTTGTTTTTTATTTATTGATTTAGATAATTGATTATTTAATACTATATCATTCATTTTTTTTGTAATAGTTTGATATTGACTAGAATTACTATCCCTATTACTATCCCTATTTATATTTTCACCATAATTATCATTAATATAATCTTTAATAATTATGTTGGTTGGTGTTGTAAAAATATTATTATAAAGAGGTAAATTATTAGTTGTATCTAGAGCAACACTATTTGACATAGAAGAACTATTTATAGCATTTCCAATTGCATCAGTTTGTTTAAATAATTCTTTGGTTTTGCTATTACTAGTAGGTAGTGTATTGCTAGCAGATTGTGTATTGCTATTATTTGTTGGCAAATTATTTTTACTACTAATTACATTACTTTTAACAATATTATCAACGATATTAAATACAAAGTTTTGTGTATCTAAACTAGAATTTATTTCCATACATGCTAGATAATTTTTATTATCAGGATTAATTACAATATATTTGTCAATAGTTTCGCCATCTAATTGTAAACATTTAAATTTCATTAAATTTTGCATTGCATCAAGAATATTAAAACTAGCCCTTTGCTTATCATTAGTTTTATTGGATGATATATCTTTCAATATTAAAGTATCTTTTGGATTATAAATTAATCCAGATGTAGGGATTGTAGTAATAGGAATTGTAGTATCAGATTGGGTTGGATTTACATTTTGAAAATTGTTTCCAGAAGCATTGCCAGAAGAATTTCCAGAGGAATTTCCAGAAGAATTTCTATATAGATATTTATTAGAATCAATATGTAGAAAAGAAACAGTGCCAATACCATCTTTTCCAATTTCAATTCTAAAATTACATTTTTTCTGGAAATCCGGTTCATTTATATCAACTAAAACAGTTAATCCATCACCTAATGTACCTATATATTTCTTAGGATATAGTTGTGATTTAATATAAACAGAACGATTTAGAGTTAATTCACTATCACCAATACATTTAGTTAGAACCTGATTTGCCAATTTTGATGAATTATTTGATGAATTATTTGATGAATTGTTAGTATTTGCCTTAACATAAGAATTATATTTAATTGCATTTTGCATTTGGATGGTATCGCCTTTACGATTGGAATGGCAATTTGCAATTTTAGTTCTGGGAAAACATTTTGCAGGGGCATCATCATTTACTAGCTCTCTGCTAAATCCAACACACTTATCTAATTGATTACATAGGTCAGTACATTGGTCTAATGTTTTATTTTCCCAAGAATCATTATTAACTTCTTCCCCTGAATAATTAGCATATAACAGGTCAAGTTTAGTTCCTTCTGACTCTAAATATGTTTCATTAAGTTTTAAATAATTTATACTTTCAAAACCTTCTCTATCTACTCTTTCTACCCGACTTTGTTTATAAAGTTTATAAAATACTAGTAATACTACTAATAACACTAATAGTTTTACAAATAAACAAATATTATCCATTCTATAAACAATTATCTATTTATCTATTTATAATATCTATTTATAATTTTTTATCTGATAATTACTATTATTTACTATTATTTACTAATATTTAATTAAGATTATAAAATTATTTATGGCAATGAATTATGATTACAAAAAATATAAAAAACAATAGGAACTTTCTAATAGGAAATATCGACTCTACTCAAATGTAATAATGTAATATGTAATAATGTGATGGATGCTGGCTAACTTTGAATGATTGGATATTTTTCTTGGATTCGTGCTTTATCTGGTTCATAAGAAATAAGATTATTAATAACACTTTTTAATTGGCTAATTTTATCGTCATTTTGTTCTACACTTGCTAATAAATCATAGTTATCGTAATTGGAACTAGTAGTTGAATTACGATTTGCACAGAATTGTAATAGATTTGCACGTGTTTGCATAATTTGTTTCTGGTGGGCAATATTAGGGTCTTCATCTGCAGCATCATTTGCGTTTATTGTTTGTAAATATAAATTTATATTTCCTGTTTTAGAAAGTATTATATCTTGGTCAGACATAACAAACTCACCAGAATTAGTTAAATTAATTTGCTGGTCTAATGGAATAAAATTACCAAGATAAAATGCCTGGTTTTGTTTCATAATTTGTACCATATAACTATTTGGATTAAATACTAATCCAAACAATCGTCCATCATTATCATACATTATATCTTGCAATTTACTACTATTTGCACCTCTTTCTAAATTTAATGTTGAATTTTTCCAATTAAGGTCTGCAAATTGATACATATCAAAATTATTATCAATTACTAACATATAACCGTTTAAATCATAATATAGCCGTAATATAGGTCGGTCTAATCGGTTTATTAATTCTGCATTATTACTAGTTAAATCACTTGAAACTTTTATAAATAATTTTCCAGTAATATCTATAGATATTAGGTATCCAGAATCATCATCAAATAAAACATAAATTATATCGGTATTGTTAGGAACTGGTCGCCAATATGCTGTTAAATTAATATATCCATTAGAATCTGGTTGTTTCATATATAATTTATTATCATAACCTACACCTAGCAATGTAACTAAATCTGTAGAAAGTGTAATCATTCTCAGAGGGATACTATCATTGGGTAAAGAATTATCTAGCGGACCACGCCACATTGTATTTGCCATATCATCTTTTTTATATAATCTACCATCATTAAATACTGCAAGAATACTAGCATCACTTAATTTTATCATATGGATTGGAAAATTATAAATGACATAAGGTTTGCCTTCTACAGTGCAAATATTATTGCCAGGATTAGGTAGCATACCACATATTAATCTAGGATTGTTTCCATATATGTTTTTCAGTGATGTTTCATAAATAGTATTATTATCACTATTACCACTATTACCAATCCCACTATTATTAATTCTACTAGAAATTGATAAGGGATTAGTAATTTGTGTTTCAAAAGATTCAAAATTAGATATTATTTTATTTTTGTTAAAGAATATAATATAAATTACTACTGCAATACCAAAGAATAGAATAACTGTTCCGAAATTTATTAATTTAGATAACATTTCATCTTTTTTATTTTTAGGTTTATTTATTATTGAAATATGGTTTATTGTTTGTCTATTCATTTTAGATAGTATTTAATTTACTAGTTATATTTAATTTAGATATTTTATAGATTGCAGATAAAATATTATCCAAAATATTATCCAAAATATTATCTAATAATACAAGTAATAATAAAAGTAAAAAATAAATTTATTTTAAATTAAAAATGCCTGTCCGTCAAATTCGTAAAAATCAGAAGTCTCGTAAAAGTCATTCCCGCAACCCAATTCAAAAGGGTGGTGATGATGGTCGATATGTTCTACCCCCTGCTTATTTTGGTAATGGTACTAGCGGATATTATGCTGATGGTTCCTCTGCACTAAATTCTTGTGGTAAGCAACACGCTGTTAGTCAGGGTGTAATTTCTGCCAATGGTAAATGGGCTGGTCCCAATCTATACCCTATGATGGGTGGTGCTTGTGGATGCAGTGGACGGCGTAATTTCAAACCAAAGACAATGAAAGGTGGCTCTAGTCATAAGAAAGAATTTAAACCTAAGACAATGAAAGGCGGTTCTTGTTATAAGAAGACTAAATCCCGCAAATCCAAATCACGCAAACATTAAAAAATACAAAAACATTACAAATTACACAAACATTACACAAACATTACACAAACAAAATTATATTTGACCTAAAATATTTAATCTATGTTCTGCTAGATACTCAAAAGGATTTTCTAGATTAATTAAAGATTGATTTATACTAAATAATTCTAGATACTTTAAAATATTTTGTGTAGATTGTGTAGATTGTTCTATAGAATTATTTGTTTGTTGTGTTATTTTCTGCCTTTTATTATCTATTTTTTGTTTTTTATTATTTTTTTTAACAATCTTATTATCAATACCAATCTCACTACCAATCTTTCTTTCATATTTTAAAAATCTTTGTTTTCTATCTAGAGTTAAATAGTTTTGAATCATCATTTTATTATATTCAACTTCGTGTCCATCACTACCCCCATCAACAAATCCTATCATTCTGTCTATAAACATATCCCATCCAATAATAAATCCATATCCCATCCCTAGACTAATTCTAAATACCGGAATAAATTTATATTCTGGTGAATAATTATTAGAAAATAATATTTCTTCATCTTCTAGAATAGCATTAATTAAATATGTTAAATTTTGATAATAATCACCTCCAAAATTTCCAAAATCATTATTATTAGTTGGAAAATAATTACATGCCTTAAGTATTATATATAGTTTTATAAAATCAGGACTTTCATTAGTGTCATCTAGTTTGTAATATTTCATAAAATTATTCATATATTTATCAAGCAGAATTATAGACAAGTTATTATCTAGATATGCTTCTAGATTAAACATCACATCATTCACCTCATTCAGATTAATTCCAGAATTGATAATAGTTTTGTTATGAATATATTTTTCCAATAAAGTATAATTTTCAACAACACTTATTATATTTATTTTGGTATTAGTATTGGTATTCAGAAAATATTTTAAATAAGATGATTTATTAAAATAATATAATTGATTATTTTGTAAGTGTTCTAGCAAAACATAATTATTACTTATTTTACTATATAGGGTGTATATAATATTTGGATTTGAAATTATAATAGAATCAATCACGTCTAAAGGAAGTGTGATATTAGTAGTAGACATAATTTAAATTTATTATCTAGATAGAAAGAATTATTTTAAGTTAATAATTATTATTAGACAATAAAATATCTATAAAATATTTATAAAATATCTATGTAAAAAATAATTAGATAACATACAAAATAAAACATATAAAATAAACAAAATAATCAAATGTATTGTAATATTTGGCTCATTATTATTTTGCTTGTAATTACAATAATAATTGGTTTAATATCATTTAGCAATTATAAAATAAATAGTTTAGAATCTTTTGAAGACCCAACAGTGCCATTTCCTATATTAGATGTATCACAAAATATTATGTCACAAAACGACAAAATAAATAAATTATTAAATCAATTGCAAAATGTTAATCCAAAGGTTAAATTAATTAATTATGACTCAAATCAAGTATATCAAGATTATCAAAATAACGTATCGTCAAATATAAATATTATAAATGAACAATTAACAAATTTATATAATTCACGTATATCAGTAAATCAAATTAATTTAGAAAAACTTGAAAATACTGTTGATGATTTAGAAAATTTAATTAATAATTTAGGTTTAACTACTCTCAATAACAAAAAATATAATACAATAAAATCCTTAAATAATGGTATGGAAATGAAATTAGTAAGCACACCTAATACAATTTTTAAAGATTATAAAACTGGTTCGAATATAAGCGGTTATATGGTTATGGCGAATAATGGTTGTTTATCAGTAGGTGCAA
>Ga0214921_10001832_pt1 | contig 35599 bp, 53 predicted proteins | sample LL1505_MetaG_FD_177992 | JGI IMG/M metagenome (GOLD analysis project Ga0214921, IMG submission 177992) | Freshwater microbial communities from Lake Lanier, Atlanta, Georgia, United States - LL-1505 | ecosystem: Environmental > Aquatic > Freshwater > Lake | place: USA: Georgia | collected... | reverse complement strand
CATTAAAAGACTCGGATGCCGAGTCATACAAATCGAAAACCTCGCTTGGCAGATTGAATCGAGCGAAGCAAGCCGAGGTAGTTGCTTACTCATTGGTAGCTACGGCGGCAAACAATCAAAACCCAGTTGCTATGCGAGCCGCAGTTCAAGGATGGGGCGAAGCAAAAAAGCGAGTCGCAGAAGCAGAAATGGAACACGCCCGATTCGAGGAAGTAACCAGAGTGCTAGTCAGAATGGACGAGGTGCGAGAAGTGTTCGGCAAGTGGTTGGGAGCAATTAGAAATCTAATGGACGCTATGCCTTCGAGCTTGGCCGCAAGAGCAAACCCCAGCGACCCAGAATGTGCTAAAAGGGCTATTCAAGAGGGCATCGATCAAATCTTTGTTACGATTCAGAAAGCAGAAGGAGCATTCAAATGAACGAGTGCTTTATTGTTTTGCTAGTAGCAATCGCAATTCTAGGCATAGTGCTTCCATTCTTTGACCGATGAAACGCTCTCCACTTAAACGCAAAACCCCACTCAAGCGAGGCGGGAAACTACGCCGAGTATCTGCAAAGAGAAAAGGCCAGAACGAAGTCTATAAAGATGTTCGAGAGAAGTTTCTAACCAACAATCCAGTCTGCCAAGTGTGCCGTTGCAAGATGGCAAGCCAAGTTCACCATAGGCGGGGAAGGTTTGGGGATAGGCTCAACGAGGTAGAGTTTTTCTTGGCGGTGTGCTTCGAGTGCCATCATCAAATCCATATGAACCCAGCTTGGGCATACGCAAAAGATTATCTGGTTAAGAGATGAATCAGATTGATGAAGCCAAGAACTTTGCTCGTCTTTTGTTTGAGCCAAGGGAACAACTCTCAATTCCAGAATGGGCAGAGAAAAACCTAACGCTCTCCGCAAGAGTAACGAACATACCCGGTGCGTACTCGACAACGCTCACGCCCTATGTCCGTGAACCCCTAGAGGCTTTTGGTGATGATTCGATTCGGAGGGTCGTGTTGGTATGGGGAGCGCAGACAAGCAAGACCACAACGATTCTAGCTGGACTAGCGTATCGAATAGCGGAGCGACCTTGCCCCGCCCTATGGGTAATGCCTAGCGAGCATTTAGCCAGATCATTCACAGAGACTAGGTGGTTGCCAATGATTGACGATTGCCCAGCCCTAGCCAAAGAGAAGCCAGACAACACCGACAAAATAAAAATCCTAGAGCAACACTTTAAGCGATGCTCGGTGTGGTGGGCTGGCACTAGCCCCTCGGCTCTTTCCAGTCGCTCGATTGCTTTGCTATGTATGGATGAGGTCGATAAGTTCCCAGAGCAAGCGGGTTCGGGGCGAGAGGCGAACCCAGTTCAATTAGCAGAGGCACGAGTCAGTACCTACCCAAACCATCTCATCATAGCAACCAGCACTCCGACAACTGCCGACTCAATCATTTGGAGCGAGTGGCAAAAAGGGGATATGCGTTTCTACTTTGTTCCTTGTCCTCATTGTGGGCACAAGCAAAAGTTAGTTTGGGGGCAAGTGAAGTGGGACGAATCGGCCAAGATTGAGGATGGGGTTTATGATTTTAAGCTAGTTAAATCCTCGACCTACTACGAGTGCGAGGAGTGCAAGGGCAAGATTACAGACGGACAAAAAACCAAGATGCTTCGGGAGGGAGAGTGGAGGGCAACCAACCTAAAGGGTGAACCAGCCAGACGCTCCTATCATCTCAATGGCCTATATGCCCCTTGGGTATCCTTCGGAAGCTTGGCGGTGAAGTTTCTGCAAGACAAGCACAATGGAATCATAGGGTTACAAGACTTCGTGAATCGAGTTCTAGCAGAGCCTTGGATGGAACACGAAAGCGAGAAGATGGAAATTGTGGCTGGCGATTATAAGATGGGGGAAGTCAGAGTTAATGAGAAGCTGATTATGTCGTGCGACATTCAAGAGGCGGGGGGCTTTCACGCTTGGTGTGTTGTTAGGGCTTGGGACATTGAGGGAAGATCGAGGCTAGTATGGGCTGGACGGCTTGAGACTTGGGGAGACATCCAAGCCAAGGCAGAGGAGTTTGGGGTGGAATCCAAGTGCGTTTTCTGCGATTCGGGCGATCAGACGAGGCTAGTGTACTACAACTGTTGCGTGAACGGCTACATAGCTTTGGTGGGTTCAGACCGCACCAGCTTCTCTGAAATTGTGGGTGAGCAAAAACTACAACGCCCCTATGCCAGAATCGCCAATGGCGACCCCTTCAGTGGAAAGGCAGTTCAATCGAAGGCAGGGTGGAAGTGGAAGTTCTGCCCAGTCTGGCGATGGTCAAACCCATCCATTAAAGACATTCTCTCCAACCTAATCAAAGAACCCGGCTACATAGCCCTAGATACCCCCGATGTTTGGCGAGTGCATATCGAGGCAGAGGTGAAGGTACGGGTGAAAAACCCTATGACTGGAAGGGAAAGGCTTGTGTGGAAGCAAGTCGGAAAGCATAATCATTTAATGGACTGCGAATGTATGAACATCGTTGGTGCGGCACTTTATGGGAGACTGAAAGTCTCGCCCGCAAGTTTGACAGAGGAGGTTGAGAATGGCGAAGGGTGATTTTATTGGACTACCCCTCACCACCCTAACTTCTCTGCGTGATAAATATATCACTTGTCTTGAAGCGATTGCGGTGGCGGGTTCAAGCTATTCTATAGCTGGACGCTCTTTCTCAAGGGCGAATCTGGGTGAGGTGAGAGATACGATTGCGGAACTTACCCTAGCCATTCAGCAAGCAACTGGTGGAAGGATTCGCACCACCTACGCAAAGTTCGGCCCTGCTCGTTCGATTGGGATGGCGTAAGTGAAGAAGGTTGAGCTAAACCTAATTGATAAGGCGATTGCCTTTGTTAATCCGCAAGCCGCCGTTGAGCGTTTGGCATCTAGGGCAAAGCTCACGGCATTTGAATATGACGCAACTCAATACAATAGACAACGCCGAGGGCCGTCCTCCTTGTCTGGCGCAGAGGGTTTCCGTTCTAATTATGATCGAGTAGAATTGCTAAAGCGTTCTAGGGATTTAGCAGAGAATGTTGGGCTTGTTCGTGGCCTATTGATGAAGTTTGCAAGCCATTGTGCGGGGAACATCTCTTACCAAGCCAGAACAGAAAGCCCCAAGGTCAATAGTGATGTTGAGGCATATTGGAATGAGTGGTGGGACAAGTGCGATCTATCTGGAAGAAATACTGGCTCATTCCTAATGCAGATCGCTATGATGTCGATGCTTCGTGACGGAGATTTTCTTTTTGTTTTAGTCCGCGACCAGCAGGGCAATTTGAAATTGCAAGGTATTGAGGCAGACAGACTCGGAGACCCAAATAGAACCTACACAAGCCTTAATCTTATTAGCGGAATCCACGTCGATCAAGAAACTGGCGCACCAGTTGGATACGACATTTACCTTCGCACCTATGGCAACGCTTATATTTTCCAAACAACCGTACCAGCAAGCCAAGCGTTTCATCTTTACGATCCGCTTCGCATTGACCAGTATCGGGGAATCTCTGCTTTCCACACGGCAATCAATGATTGCGTGGACATCTACGAGATTATTGCTTCAGAGAAGATGGCCGCTAAATACGCCAGTTCACAAGCTGGAATCGTAAAGCGGAATAATAATAACGCCTCTGATCTTTCCTCGCTAACCAATGACCTCAACGCAGACAACCAAGGAATCAAGCTAGAAACCATTGAACCGGGCAAAGTAAGTTATCTAGAAGTTGATGAGGACATAGTTTTCCCCGATGGGCCGAGCCGTCCCTCTGGTGCGTTTGCAGAGTTTCACAAGATTCTTTTGCGAAACATTTGTATGGGTGTGGGCATTCCTTATAGCTTTGCGGTAGACCCATCTTCAATGTCTGGCCCGACAGCTAGACTTGAAATGCAACAAGCTGGACGCACTTTCCGCAGATACCAGAAGCTTCTAGAGGATAGGGTTCTTCGTCCCCTCAAGAACATTGTAATTGCAGACGGAGTTGCGAGGGGGTTGATTGCAAATAATCTTGGAAGCAAAAGCACCAAGGGAATTTTTAACTTTGGAGCGAATGTATCAATAGATTTAGGTAGAGAGAGCCAAGCCAATATAGCCGAGTTTCGAGCAGGTCTAACTAACGCTAGTCAAATTTACTCGGAGAAAGGACTCGATTTTGAAAGTTCAATCAGACAAAGAGCATTAGAGGCAAAGCTAATAGATGATCTAGCAAAACAATATGGGGTTCAACCCAACGCAATTTCCGATACGGTTCTTGGTTCTATTTCACAACCCTCACAAGACCAAACACAAGCCAGCGACCAGACAACTCCACAAGCAGATCAAACCTATGTGGCAGATCAAGCACTCAATGGGGCACAAGTCGCATCGCTTATTCAAGTTATCAATGCAGTCGCTTCTGGTGCAATCTCCAAGGAGGGTTCTGTTTCTATCATCACAGCCGCCTTCCCATTCATTTCACCAGACGAGGCATCGAAGATTGTGGAAGGAATTAATATCGGAACAATCGCACCCTCCACAAAAACCCCTACACCCACGCAAGCTATTCCAGAAAAGATGGAAGATGAGCCACAAGATGAGAACGCAGTTGTTGTTGTCCCTCCGATTAAAGAACAAGACACGGCAAGCCGAACAACTGGTGGGGATGGAGATATTGATGTAGGAGAGGAGCGTGAACCAACCGAAAAAGGAGCAACCGAGGACACAGAGAAGGTTGGTGGCAAGCAGATTGATAATAACCTAGAGGAACTTTCCAAGCTAGACAACAAAAGCGTTAAGATGCTTATTAACGGAATACTTAATGCTTGCGAGTTGGGTAAGTATTCTGACATTGATTTTACGCCCCCGCAGGGAGCTAGAGAGGCCGCCAAACGAGCCTTGGAAGTTCGAGGCGAGAAACCACCAAGCCAGCGGGGAATGACCTCTGTTGGCATCGCTAGGGCTAGAGATTTGATTGCTGGCAAAACCTTATCGCCAGATACAATTCGCAGGATGCACTCTTTCTTTAGCCGTCACGAAGTCGATAAAAAGGGTGCTGGCTGGGACGATCAAGGCAAAGGATGGCAAGCGTGGAATGGATGGGGTGGAGATGCTGGATTCTCTTGGGTTAAAAAGCTCATCAAACAAATGGACAGTCGAGATGCAAAGCTTGAAGAACCAGCCTCTTGCCCAATCGCAACGCAAGACATCAAAACCAATTTAGCCAACAGGCAAAACGCCGTGGACGATGCAAACTACGGCCCTGCGAATCCAAACGAACCTAACGAGGATTATTGGAAAGCAAAGGCAGACGAATTCCAAGGCGATGTAGCCACGGCAAAGAAAATGCGTTGCGGTAATTGTGCGGCCTTTAATCAAACCAACAAGCTCCTTGGTTGCATTAAGAAGGGCATTGGCGAGGATGCAAATGAAGTAGCAGTTGGTGGCGATCTAGGTTACTGCGAGATTTTTGACTTCAAATGTGCATCTAAACGGACTTGCGATGCTTGGATTGTTGGTGGGCCGATTACAGAGGATAAAAAAAAAGTAACTAATTTTGTGGCAGGTAGGGATTGTGGGCAAGATGAGGGTGGTACTTTCGGGCCAGACAATAAGTGTGCGGTTGGTTATGGTAGGCCAGCAACAAAGGGAGGCTATGAGCCAACCAGACCCGGTGGGAAGTTTCCCAAGGATTACAAAAGGCCAACAGAGCAAGGCAAGGTAGAGAAATCTAAAAAATCAAAAGAGACTCCCGGCCAAAGAATAAACAGAAGTCAAGGAATTGACGAATTGAACAAACAGATTGACCACATAGAGGGATATCAAATTATTGGAAAAGACCCCATTATTAAAAACGCAAAAGAAAAAGCTATTCAAAGGCTTAAAACAATAAATAATTTTCTTAATGCAAAAGATGCAAGAGATAATCTTGATGTAATTGAGGACACGAAAAAGGATTTAGATTTTTGGAAGAAAGAATTTAGGGGAACAAAATATCAATATATTGCAGATGATATAGACAAATCAATATCTAATATAGATAAGATTATTAAAACCTATAATTGACAAACTATTAAGATGATTATGGAAAACGCCAACGGCGAGACAATTCTCACAACCCTGCTGACTTATCAGAATCAGTATAAGATATTTCATTGGCAGACAAAGAGTTATAGCCAGCACAAAAGTTTTGGAGAAATCTATGGCTCACTTACAGAGAGCATTGATGAGTTTGTTGAAACCTTTATGGGCAAGTATGGCAGAATCATCTCTGCCTCCACCTTTGACTTTAGCCTAGACAACTACTCCGAAGGCTTTGGCGAATATAACGATGAGTTTATTTCATTCCTATCTGATGAGCTACCGGGTTATCTAAACGAAGGTGACACGGACTTGCTCAATATCCGAGATGAGATTCTTGGTAATGTGAACCAACTCAAATACCTCTTAACCCTAATTTAATAATATGCCCTTACTCACACCAGAAAAAGGCGAGAAAACAAAAGACTTCGTTGGTCGTTTTATGGGCAACAAGACAGCCGTAAAGGACTTCCCAGATGTTAAGCAAAGGGCGGCAGTTGCCTATCAGACCTATCGAGACACAAAGAAGAAGCAACGCAAAGAGGCAAGGCTTGAAGAGGATTCCACAGTTATACCTAATGTGTATATCTTGAGTCAAGGCGAAGCACGAGGCCACGACCTATTTATTGATAAAACTTCTATTGAGAAGGCTTTTGAGCTAATGTCGAAAGCTCCCAATGGCGTGAAGGTTAAGATGAATCACGGCTCTGGATTAGACGCAGTTTTAGGATTTGCTCGCAATCCTCGGATTGAGGGCGATAAGCTATTGGCCGACCTTCACTTGCTCAAAAGCTCACCTCATTATGGTCTAGTTAAAGAGATGGCAAATGAAGCCCCAGACCAGTTTGGCGTGAGCCTTGCCTTCTTGAATGAATCTGAAACTATTGGAGGCAAAGACTACATTCGCCCCCAGAGGATTGAATCTGCCGACCTAGTTTCTAGCCCTGCCTCAAACGAGAAATTTAGAGATTTTCAAAATAAAGATGTTGAGATGCTTGTTTTCGCAGTTGGAACAAAGTTCCGATGCTGGGAGGGTTACAAACCAGCAAAGGGAGTTCCGGCATACGAATCTGGTTCTTGCGTAAAGGCAGAATCAAAATTGGCATATAATGCGGGAGGCGTGAGCATCCCTGCCGATACACAAGCCGTTGTGGAACACGAACCACTTGACAATAAGGAGAATAAAAATATGGATAAGAAATATATGGACGAATTGAGCGAGCTAAAAGCCCGCCTAGAGGCTCTCGAAGCCGCTATGAAACCCGCAGACGAAGCCAAAGACCAAGCAGAGGATAAATCCGAAGCACCAGTCGTTCCTTCAACCGAAGTTCCTTCCGTTGATGAAAAGGCAAAGAAGGACGAAAGCCAGATGGCCGAGAAGCTAAAAGCAGTTCTCACCGAGTTTGGCATTAAGCCAATCTCTGCTTCACCAGTTGTTGAAGCCCCTGCGAAGGTTGAACCCAAAACTTTTGAAGAACTCGTAGCCGCCCATAGCGACTATTCCACTTCAAAGCTCAAGGCTATGCAAGCCGTGATGCTATCAAACCCCACAGAATATGCCGAGGCCAAAAGCCGTGGCATCGTCAAAATCTAACAAAAGGATAAAAGAAAATGTCTACTCAAGTTGATGGTAATTTTCGCACATTCGGCTCGGCTTCTGCCATCTCGGCGTTCCGATTCGTTCAGCCCGACACCACCACGGCTGGCTTCGTTAATGTTGCGGTAACTGGTGCAAGCAAAGCTATCGGCGTAACTCAAGAAGATGTTGCGGCTGGCGGTTTTGTTGCAGTTAAATTGTTTCACCCGACCTTCTTCGCAACCGTCTCTGGCGTTGCGGCAGTTGGCGATACTTTGAAATTTGACGCTACTGGTTTGGTGACCACATTGGCCGCCAATACTATTACTGCTGGTGTTGCACTCGAAGCGGCCACAAGTTCATCGGCTGTTATCGAGATTGCAATTCCGATGTTCTAAACAACAACAACAACAAACAAAGAAAGAATAATATAAAATGAGCTTTATTTCTGGTGGCACGACCATTCGTGCTGATATTAACCAAGCCCTCATCGAAGCCCCAGCACAGATTGGCTTGATTGGTGCGGACATTATGCCTCTCTTGCCAGTATCGGCAAAGAGTGGTGTGTACCTCAAAGTACAGACGGCTGATGCTGACCTCTTGAACGCTGATGCGGCCAAGCGGAATGCTGGTTCTGAATACGCCCGTGCGGTTCGGAAATTCACCTCTGATACCTACGATTGTATTGAAACCGGCTTGGAAGAGCTAATCGATGACAGTTTTAGGTCGGATGCCAACAGGTTTTTTTCGCTGGAAAGCGAAACTGCCAAGTTCTTGCTCCGTCAGGTTAAGCTCTCCCACGAAAAGCGGGTGGCTGACTTGCTCTGGGCAACAACGACTCCCTTCACCACGGCTGATTTAACCCCCACGGCTAACTACACCGAAGCTAACCTTGCAACCATCAACGCCCCTGCGGATGTTGCGGCTGGCAAATTGGCTCTTAATAAATTAGGCTATGCGGCCAACGCCGTCATAATGAGTGCCAATGTGTATGAGAGAGTTCGCCGCACCACCCTCCTACAAAATCAATTCTACGGAGTTGTTTCCAATACTGGTGGTCGCTTGCTCGATGAGAAGCAGATTGCAGAAGCGTTTGGTGTGGACAATGTATACATCGGTCGTGCGGCTTACAACACGGCGAACAAGAACAAGAGCTACTCTGGCTCGTTCATTGTTCCCGACACCAAGATCGTTGTTGCTAATGTTGCTGGCGGTCAGTTCACCGCTGGTGGATTAGGTCGCACCTTGGTCTGGTCTGATGATGCTCCCGGTGGTTTCGTCTCCGAGAGCTATCGTGACGAAGCTCGTCGCTCCAATGTTCTCCGTGTTCGTATGAACACAGCCGAGAAAGTCATTGATGCGAACGCCGCCGTCCGTATCACCACGACTTACAGCTAAAAACTTGGTTGGTTGATTCCTCCGAAGAAGGGGGAGCAGGGGAAACCTTGCTCCTCCTTTTTCTTTTTGACATTGGTATAATAAAACTATGGCAGACCTCACAAATTCTGAACCTTACTACGATCAAGTTTCTCACGCCGCTAGACCCGGTACTAGGTATGTAACGACTACTGGAACGGCTATTAGCTCAACAGATGGCTTCGCTGGTATTTATGTTGTTACAGATACAAAGTTCGCAAGCATCTCCTCTGCCGTAACTGGCTTTTCTTCTCTTGCTAATGCTACTGCGGCCTCTGCCTCTACGATCAATGCAGGGATTTATCTTGCTGGCACTTGCACAGCATTTTCCATCCATAGCGGAATTGTTCTTGGCATCGGCGACTAAAAGTCTGTAAGGTTAAATCCTTATGATGATTAAAGGTGGCATTCGGATTGGTGGTCTTAGCGTGTCTGGATATGATGCAGATGCAGTTGCATATTTTCAGAGGGCAGGAGTTACTGACGGAACTGGCAAGGGTCAAATCAATGCGTTTGTAAAAGGCATAAAGAATTTGGGTTTGTGGTCTAGTATGGTTAGTTGGCCTCTTCGTTCAACGCAAAACGCTGGAACTGGAACTACTGCGTATAGCTTGGGAGGATTGGCAACTTACGATGGCACTCTTACGAACGGGCCGACTTGGGGAACAAGTGGAGTAGTATTTGATGGTGTGGATGATAGAATAGCACTACCAAATAATTCGTTTGGGACTGGAAATTCACCTATGTCTGGATTTTGCTTTTTCAAGCCATCTTCGACAGCGGTAAAGGCAACTCTTTGGTCTACTGGGAATGGATTTGTAGGAACAGATGTAATGGGACCGAACATAAATGATGGAGGGAATGATGTGGCAGCAATAGCATACACCGCATCAACCATCGCTGCATCAGATACAACTATGCGATCTATTTTATGCGGTAACACATCGCTAGGTTTCAAGGGAAAAAATGGTGGAACTGTAACTTCATTTACATTGGGTCTTACTCTAAATAAAGGCGGTGGTAGTTGCGGTATTGGATGCTTAACTTTGCCGACTCAAGATTTCTTTGTAGGGTTTATTTCGGCTGTAATAAGGTTTGACCAAACCCCAACGACGCAACTTAATTCAGATGTTTATACCCTCTACAAAACCACCCTTGGTGATAGTCTCGGATTGCCATAATTAAAAACTAGAAATCCTACTGAAATCCTAAATGAAACACGAAATCTCACTCTATCTCATAGCTGGTAATGAAGAAGAATACATTGAGCGTTGCCTCAAGTCGTTTGCCCCAATCGCAAAAGAAATGGTTGTATGTATTTCTAGGGGGTCAGCTACGCCCGACAAGACCGAGGAAATTGCAAGTGGGCTTGGGGCGAGGATTGTTCATTACCAGAATAAAAGAACTGATTGGAATCACATAGACGATTTTGCTACGGCAAGGAACACGGCTCTTGAGGCTTGCTCAAGCGAATGGTGTTTATGGGTAGATGCTGACGATGTGATGGCCGATGATGGGGCGAAGGTTGTCGAGGAGGCCATTGATCTTGCCATTCAGAAAAACGCTCACCTTGTGGCGTTGAAATACGATGTGCAAAATGCTGGCTTGTTGCCCCTTCGAGAGGAAATTTCCAAGAAGGGAACTTGTAGTTGGAAGAATCGAGTTCACGAAATGCTTGTTACTAAAGAGCCAAACAAAACGATTGGCGTAGATAAGATTTTCCGAATCCATAAGCCCCACGGATACAAGCCAAGGAGTGCCGAAAGGAACTTGAACATCTTGGCCGATACACTTGCCCCAGCCGCCAACTCCCTTTACTACCAAGCCCAAGAGTATTTTCTATCTGGTCAATACGAAAAATGTATCGATTCTAGCAAGCGAGCGTTGGCCTTTCCAGAGCTAGAGGATACGCTTCGTTACGATGTGCTTTGCAACTTGGGAAGGTGTGTTCCAGAAAATGATAGGCTTTCTTATCTTGGTGAAGCTGTAGCCATACAACCAGACCGCAGAGAGGCTTACTTTTATATAGCAAATCATTGGTCTGGTAAGGGTAACTGGATTAAGACTTATGGTGCAGTTAGGGCTTGTATGACTTTGCATAGGCCAAAAACACACTACTGGAATCTTGTAGAAGCAATCTACAACTGGCAAGCGATGGACTTATACGAAACGGCATCGGTGTGCGTGGGGGAAGCTGGTGAGGCAGAAAAGATGAGGAAGATGAAACCATCTCCGAGAATTAGCATTATTCACGCCACAAGGGGCAGACCGCAAGTGGCTTGGCAGAGGAGGTGGATGTGGCTTTCTTTAGCCGAGAAGCCCCTAGAGATTGAGTGGTTGTTTATGGTCGATCACAATGACCCAATCGACTACACCCCCCACCAAGCCATTAGGTGCAATCCGGGTGGGATGATTAACGCTTGGAATGCAGGGGCAAAAATAGCCAAGTCAAACATTGTAATACAAATGAGCGATGATTGGACACCCCCGAAGCATTGGGATGCCCTAATTTCTAACGCTATTGGGGATACAACGCAAGAGAAAGTGCTGGCAGTATCAGATGGCCTACGGCAAGATAAACTGCTTTGTATGGCTATTTTAACGCAATCTAGGCTCAAGAAGCAGGGGCATCTATTCCACTCCGACTACCAAGAGTCGGACGGCATCTATTCAGACAACGAGTTCACGGAAAGAGCCTATGCAGATGGCGTAGTTGTTGAGGCGAAGGATTTGATCTTTAAGCACGATAATCCCTTATTTACTGGCGGGCAAGCAGACGAACAACTAAAGAACCACAACAAGCCAGAGTTTTACGAGAAAGGAAAAGCGATCTATGAAAAACGCAAAAGCCAAAACTGGCAATCGTAAATCTGGAATCATTCGCTTTGGAAAGGCTCGATCAGTTCCTCCGATGGTTGAGGTGGATGTAAGCTATGATGATAGAGCCGAGAAAGACTTATACAAGGCTGGGATGCTCGCATTGAAGCAAGACAAAGAGGCGGTTATTGCCTATGTAATTCGCAAGGCTTTAGAGGAGAAATTAAAATGCAAGAGATAACGATTAACGATTCATTTGGTAAAGCCCTTGCAAAATATAGTGAGGGCTTGATTGTTGGCCTAGAAATCGGTGGAGGAACTGGGGATGGCTCAACTCAATGTATTAGGACAAAAAGGCTATTTAGTATTGAGAACCATCCAGACCGCATCGGTAGGCATTCAATGAACCTATCCGCAAGGGGAGGCATTTCGGTCAATGGAACGGCAACTCTCCCGAAGCTATGGATGAACCAGTTGGATGTAGCAGAGTTTTACGGCACAAACAAAACCACCCTCAATCAATACCCCCTAGATCAAGTTCTTGGTTGGTATCACGAATGTATTGAATTTGCTCAACCCTATAGCACAAACGCAATCGAGGACATTCACTTTGAGCATAATGTAGATTTTAACTTTGTGCTGATTGATGGCTCGCCTTTTTCTGGCGAGGCCGAACTTCGTTGCGTTCGTCCCTTCCTAGCAGAGAAGGCAATCATCGCCCTAGACGATGTGAATGACATAAAGAACTTGGCGAACTACAACAAGCTCAAGGGATTTGCAAAACTACTCTGGGAGGATTGGTCTGTCCGTAATGGCGCGGCCATATTTGAGCTATGATCAAAGGAATCATCACATCGGAATCACCCGAAATCCATTGGCATCATCTCAATGTAGCTGGCGGTAGGGTGCTTGACTTGGGGTGTGCGTTCTGGACGGAAGCGGAAAGGCAAGAGGCCAACGGAACAACCAAGTATTTTCTTTCGCAGAAGCCAGAGTTTTATATGGGGGTAGACATAAATCAAGGAGACATCACAACCCTTTCTCGGCAATACCCGCAAGGAAAGTTTATCTGCGAGAAAGCCGATTCGTGTAGCCAGATTGATTCTTGGATAAAGGAACATTCAATCACTCATATTAAGTGCGATATTGAAGGAGAAGAAACACAATTTCTTCGATTAGATAATGTTCACAATCTAAAAGAGATTGCCATTGAGCTACACTATTCAGACACTTGGCTAAAGGAGTTTATGGCTTGGTTTGATTCGATTGGGTTTGAGTGTTACCGCCACGATTCAATTTCTTTTTGTTCAGAGATTAGCGTTATCTATGGTCGCTTGAAATGCTGACCATCTTTACCATCGTTCTTAATGGAATGCCTCACATCCATAGGCATCTAGCAGAGTTTCAAAAGCTAAAGATTCCTTGGGAGTGGAGGATTGTCGAGGGAGTGGCCGAGCCTCTTGGATGCACTCGCTGGTGCAAGCAAGTTCCAGAAAAGTATCATAAGAACTTTATAAGCGTGGACGGAACGCACGAATACCTTGAGAGCATTAGGGGCGAGAATGTTTCAGTCTATTGGCAAGCCAAACCATTCCCCGGCAAGCTGGCGATGATTAGCGAGGCGTTGCGAGGGGTTGAGAAGGGGGTTGTGATGCAGATTGATTCCGATGAGATATGGAGAGCCGACCAACTAGACGCAATCTTTGGGCATCTCAAGGGATGCGAGGAAGGGCGAGCGATGCAGTTCCATTGTAACTATTATGTGGGACAGAATAAAAAAGTTGTGACTAGGGAAGGATTTGCTTCGCATTGGTACGAATGGTTGAGGGCTTGGAAGTGGGGTAGGGGAGTTGAGTTCGTTAGCCACGAACCACCAAAGCTAAATATCCAGTCAATGATGATTCCAAGGGGAGTGACAGAAACTTGGGGGCTAACCTTTGACCACTTTGCCTACACAACAAAAGAGCAAGCACAATTCAAAGAAGATTTTTATGGGTATAGTGGGCTAGTCGAGGGATGGGAGAGACTACAGCAAACCACTAGTCCAGTTAGATTGCGAGATTACTTTCCATTCATAACAGATAAGAGCGTTGCCGATGAGTGTTAAAACAATCAAATACTCGCAGAGGCTTGGGGATGTGCTTCGTTGCCTACCCGCCGCCAAGCATTTAGCAGATCAAGGCCACGAAGTTTTCTTTGATTGCCTTGCTCAATACCATAGCGTTTTTAAGCTGACCAGCTATGTGAAGGCTGGAAATAGAAAGGGAGATATTATTGATTTAGAGGTTTGGCCTAATAAATATGAGGCTTATAGGAAAAGCAAGAGAAGCTGGACTGACTTTGTATATAGTCACCCAGAGATTAAGGATGCAGACAAAATCAACATTGTCCTAGATAGGTTAGACGAGAAACCAGCCGAGGGACTTCCAGAGACTTACAACCTAGTTGCCCCATTCGGATTATCTCAAGGCTACTACCGAAATCCATTAGAGTTAATCGTGAGAGCTAGAGAGGCTATGGGGAAAGACAACTTCTATGTGCTATGTCCAGAAGATATTAAGATTCAAGGGCTAAACACTTACACGGCCTCATCGGTTGAGCAGATGGCAAAGGCAATCCGAGGGGCTAATGACTTTTGGGCAATCAATAGCACTCCGATCATCCTTGCGTCAGTTACAAGAAGGGATAAGCGAACTGGCTTTTTCCCGCAGAAAAACGAGTGGGAAACTGACAACATATTTGCCTTTGAAGGGCTAGTTAGTATGGATTGACATAAGGGGTGGGTTTATGGCTGGAACTATCAGCACCTCCTATTTTGCAACGGACTTGACCTATATGATTCAAGACCTATACCAATCTGTAACTGGATTGGGTTCGTCCTCTGTTTCTGCCTCTGTAACAGACCTAGTGACGGCAAGCGATTTAGAGATTGGTGGAGAAGTGTTTAGGGTGACGCAAAGTATAGTAGTTTTGGCCTCATCAATCTCTGCCCCTACTATTGGTTCGCTCTGTACCGTGAGTGGTGTGGAGCGAATGGTTGGAGGATTTTCGCAAAGCACAGATGGCCTTTCTTATACCATCGAGCTTGCGGAGATTACAACCTAATGGCCTCGATAGAGAGGGAGGTTGAGAACGCCCTCCTTAATGTGGTTTCTGGTATTACTGGGGTGAACTTCTTTACGAGTGAAAGAGGCACAGCCAGAACGATGCCGAGCGTAACGGTTCAAGCACAAATCAGCGGTGAGGAGGTTATGCCCTTTTCTGGAGTATTCAGAACTCCGGCATCCATTACCTATGTCGTAAGGGCAGACACAACTGCCAGAGTGGATTTTGACTCAAAGTTCACAGACATTTTGGAACAACTCTATCGCTCCCCAGACCTAGCAAGTTACCTTACAACTAACTCCAATATCACTTTCTATGTAGCAAAAGTAACAGATGATAGCCCAACTATCAACGGCCAAAATCGCACTTGGTCAAGGGCTATGACGCTAGACATTATAGCTACCGCCAAAAAATGACAAATGGAGTTCTAATCAATGTTGAGGATGCGGTTGCAAGTCTGCTTTCTGGCATTTCTGGTCTAAATGTCTATAAGACAAATAAGGTGGGGGCAAAGCTATTCCCATTCGCCACAATATCAGCGTCCATATCTGGGCAAGTGTTGGGCAATTATACTGGTGTTTATGAGGTAGATGTCTCAATTAACTATTCCGACACGGCGGCAAAGACAAGCCAAGCAAACTTTGACTCTAAATACTGCTCTATCTTTGAGGCGTTTTATTCTGAAACTCCACCCTTATTTACTAAAATACAAAACAACATTACAGATACCAAGGTTTATACTGCGAGAATTGTGGGTCAAAGTTCCACCATTAAGACCGCTAAAAGGGCTTGGCAAAGAGGTTTAAAGATGAGCCTTGTTTGTACCCCACAATAAATACTCTGCCTCTTTTGGTCATTTAACATCTAACCTAATTATGCCCATCTTGTTCATCGCCTTATTACTTTGCTCTTGCTCGCCAAGGCATACAGATAACAACGCCCTACCGCGCTATTCGGATATGTCGGCGGCTGAAGAGGCGGGAAGAGTCAAAAGCCAATGAGTGCCACGGAAGATCAAGAAACTCCTAGCTGGCGGGATTTTATGGCAAGCCTCAAGTTCTTGGAGGCCGAGGGCTACATAGAGATATTCTATAATGACAAGGGCGAGCAGATGGTTCGGATTGCCCCCGGTGCAGAGAAAGCAAGGCTATGAGTGCAGACCAAATTGGAGAATTGAGAGAGAGACTTGCTAGAATTGAGGAACGCCAAACCAACATTATTGCCATCCTAGAACGCCACACAAGCGAACTTGCTCAATGGGCAAATAAAATCAATACCAAGGTAGACACCCTAGAGAGGGACGCTCACACCATCAAAACAAAGCTCTGGTTGGTTGCCCTAGTCTCTGGGGCAGTATTCTCTACAATCTGGGAACTAATCAAAGTCAGAGTGCTTCCACGATAATTTGACACGCTGAAAGTAGAACTATGATTAACAATTTTTTTGAGGTTTCAATCTAATGCCAGCGGTCACGGTTGGAAATTCTGGTCTTGTATTCGGATTAAGCACAGAGACGATTGGTCTTGTGCAGAGCTTCTCTGAAACACGGAATGTAGAGAAGAACGAAATTCGTAATGCTACTGGCGATGTGAGTGCGGTTGGATATTATAACCCTACCACAGCATATTCCTTGAGCGTTGCTATTACTGGGGCTAACACAAGCCTAACGGTTGGCGGTGCTTTTGCTTCTCTTGCTAATGCTACTACGGTTGGAACTTGTCGAATCGACTCAATCGCTCTCAACAAGACGAATACTGGGTTCGTCACTATCGACATCTCGGCTACTGGCTATCCGAATGTAAGTTAATAGAGGTTCTAATCCTCTAATGAAATCCTAAACTTATGGAAGGCAGTAGTTACTGGGGAACGACAAACATTAAGGTTGCGAGTGCCGTGGCCGCTTTCGGTGGAACGCTCCGACAAACAGACCCAGTTACTCACATAGTCCGTGAGGATGGCTCAAAGCAGATTACATTCTGGTTCAATTCTGGCGGGTCTGGAAGCACCGCAAAGAAAGAGATGGAAGCCAAGTGGTCAGATATGACTAGCGATCAAGAAGCCCCCATTCGTTATGTCAGAGCCGCGCTAGAGAACCGAGAAACCTTGCTAGGATTGGTTAAAAGAGCCGAGCCAATCCAGATCATAAAGAGAGGGGGGCAGACGCTCCTCGTCCCTACAAACGCCAAACCAGAGCTAAAAAGGGCTATCCTAAAGGCAATATAATATGAGTGACATCCTAGACGAAGAATTAAGCGCATCCTTTGTTCAGCCCCATAAATCATTTAAGGGCGAACAGATTGCAGAATACACAGAAGGCTCGCGTCTTTTGATGCTACAATGCAAGGACAAGAACGATTCATCGGTATATTTTGTGTGGGCTTTCCTCTATTTGCACTTGCTGATTCATAAGAATAAGAGGGAGGCAATCAAACTGGCTTGGGATAAGGATGCTTTTAGGGAGAGAGTGTTGGATTGGGTTGTAGACAAGACCGATGAGGACAGAGAAATCGCCACAAATATCGTATCTACAATCATAGAGGAGGCTGGAAAAGCAAGGGTCGCGGTCGTTCGATCTGGATTTGAGGGGCAAGCCTCGGGAAACGAGTAACGCCAGCGGGAACGGCCTACACGCTTTTTACGCTGGCAGAACGAACCGGGTGGAGTATGGAATACATTTTATGGAGCGTCCCAATGCGCCTTCTTAATCAAGGCATTCACACATACTTATTTGATAATGGGGTTAAGGTAGTGAGAGATTCCTCTGTAAGTTCAGAAGATAGAACAGAAATGGCAAGGCTGATGGGCATTCAAATTTAACATACGGCGTTTTATATGTTGCAAATTGATCTTCTTAACCAAACCAAGTTTTTTCATAAATTGCAACAATATCAGCAAGCCTCAAAAAAGAATATGGCCGATGTGATTAACAGCAAGCTTGGAGATGTTGCGGTTACTGCGATTGGAACAACCTACCACACAACAGCCGCACAAATCGCAAGCGAATTACAGAGGGTCGAGGGGCAAGTTGTTACCAAAAAAGTATTTAAGCCATTTGGCCTTACAAAATCTGGTAAGATTAAAAAGCGTAAGATCGGTGAATATGCGGTAGGATATAAGGCCAAATCAGTAAGCTATGCTGGAACATATAAGTTGGTTAATTGGCTTCTAAAAAATAGAGGGCTTCCAACATTGGGAAAGACAAAGCTTGGTATTGGTGGATTGGGAATGGGGACAAAACCGGGAACGATTGGTGCATTGGCTAGAAGGCTAGTGGCCGGAAGGAAGCGGTCGGTAAATTATATTAGGAACGGATGGGCGGCGGCTGCGGCTGTATTTGGTAAGCGAGGAAATTTGACTCGTGGTGATTATAGTCTAGAAGCAATAAAAAGACTTGGCGGAGGAACAAAAGCAGACAGCCAAAAAGCTCAAATAGAAGGAATCATATTCAATCGGGCTGGCGACCTTGACACAAGATATTACCCAGTAAGGAAAAGAGCAGTTTCTGGTGCAGTCAAGGTTGGTATTCCGGGGTTGCAAATGGCTATTGATAAAGTTATGAAAGATATGAATGTATATCTTGCAAGAAAGAATAAAGAGGAAAGTGACAAGTTAGGGTTGTAATATGGCGGACGCAACACAAGAGCTAATGCTTCGAGTCAGAGGGGATAACTCTGGGGCAGACAAGGCAATAGCTGGAACAAAAACTGCCGTTGAGGGACTTCAGGTAAGTGGAGAGAAGGCGAGTAAAGCATTTAAGAGCTTCAGCCGTAGCCTAGCAGAGGCTAGAGATGCTTCTGATGTCGCAGCCTCTGCGGCTAATAGCCTATCAAACATAGTTGGCAAATCTCTTATGGGAGCGTTTGCCGTTGGTGGAGTTAAGCTATTCACAGATCAAATTAACAGAATGGGCGAAAGCGTAAAAGCTGTAGCAACTGAAGCCCAGCAAGCCTTTGATAATATAGAAAAAGCTGGTCAAGCGATGAGCCTTTCAGAGGCTATGGGGCAAGTCTCACAATTAGATGCTCTATTGGCATCTACTGGCAAAAAATTAAACGAACTCGATAGAAGCCCATTTCAAAACTTTATTGCTGGTGCAACTGGCGCAAGAGTTGCGATGGAAGAACTGGTTGGAACATCGCAAAAACTTCGAGACATAAAGTTAGCCGAGGGGATGGCAACGGAAAATGCTAATGCAGAATTTACTGCTGGGCTAGATGAACAGGCACTTCAAATTGCAAAAGTAAATGCAGAATATGAAAAACGAAGCAGAATCGCTCAAACATTTACGGACAAAGAGGCATATCGCATATACCAAGAAGCAAGTGCCGCCCAAAAAGTTAGAGAAACAAATGCAATTATAGACAAAATGGCTGAAAAGGCCGCGCAGGAAAATGAAAAAAATACTCAAGAAAAAATTAAATTAGATCAACAATTTGCCGAGCAGAGCCAAAAGAATCTTGAGCAACAAATCAAAGCAGAAAAAGAACTAGCAGAGGCACAGCAAAAAAGGTTTAACGATCTGTATGATGCAGAAATTAAGGCACAAGAAGCAACGCAGAAGAGAATTGATGCAAATAATAAGGCAGAACAAGATTTAGCAGATAAGAGGAAATCACTAGAACAAGATGTAGAAACAGCCAAGGCGCAATACAAATATCAAGCTGGCGGAGTCGCATCAGAGACGGCGGCAAATATGTCAGGTGGCTCGGCCTCTAGGGGGGCAGGGCAAAGAGAAACAAGTTATGAGATTGGTCTTCGCAGGAATGTAGCCAGAGCAGAGCAACGAGGAAGAACTGATGCGGCTGATGCCCAGATGCAAAGAAAGATAGACGAAATAAAACAAGAACGAGCCGCCGCTGGTGATACAAGATTTACTGGTAAAACGGATGCGATGAATAGGATGATGGAGGAGGCAAAAGCGGCTGCATATTCATCTAGCCGAGCATCGGCTGGCACTGATCAACTTGCCGATAATATCCAGAGCGCATCAAACGCGCTTGCTGATTTTGAAAAGTCACAAAGTAAATCGACTGAAAGTACTGACTCGACTTCAGAGGCAACCTCTGGTATGAGCAACTCGCTTGATCAGGCAATAGATAGCGCAAATAAATTTACTGACAAGATGACCGAAAATGGCGGCAATATGGTCGATAATTTTCTGAAGTCCGGTAAAAGTGCTGACAATCTTGGAGAAAAAATAGATGACGCAACGGATTCAGTAAATAAATTTAGTAAAGAACTTCAAAAAGCTCCCACAGCGGGAGATACTGGTACTGCCGCTGGCAAGGGCAAGGGAGGAGGTGGCGGTGAGACTGGCTCGCTTTCTTCAATAGAAAAGTTATTGCAGAAGAACTTTGACGAACTCAAAGCCTATGCACACGCAACCTAATTTATGCCAAACATTATAGGAATACCAACTGGAAAAATGATTCGGACTTCGGTAATATCCGATACGGACGATCTTGGGCTAACTCGCCTCACAGAAACCTACGCGTTTGCAACTAGCGAGTTTCAGACATTCCGCACAAGACTGATAAACTTTACCCCATATAACGATGTAATGGCTTATGTGTATCCAACACCAAGCACAACATATCCCTATGTGGTAGTTGAAACTGCAAGCATAACAGAAGATGCTGGTGGAATCAGTATGGCAACGGTTCAATATGTTGGAATCTTGAAGCCAACAAAGGCAAGCTCTGGCGACATTTCTTGGTTGCCTCCAGCCAAGCAAAAGCTTCAACCTTTTACTGGCTTATATAATAGTGTTTCCGTAATTGTTGATTTTATTTATTATAGTGATGTTGAGCCTAGAGATTTGCGCTTGCTTCAAACTTATGGAATAGGAAGTCTGTTGCCAACAACAATAAATGGAACAACTCTGTATAAAAGCATTGTTGCCCCCTTCACGCAAGAGGACAGCTACGTTGAAAATAATAGAAAAAGAAAAGAATACTATCTCTCTGATACGAAAATAGCACTCCCGCTAGGGAGGCAATACTCTAAAGTAGTCTATATAGGAATGGCTTGTGCGTCTCATTTTTCAGAACGAATTGGCTTATTTTACAAAGTTACAAATACATATCAAGATTCTGGATTCCAGCAGGTTCTTGGTGGTGGAGGTGGATATTTCCCCTACGGCTCTTTTGCGGTTTAATTAGGACAAGCTTATGCCCAGAAATGACAAGGAATTAGCAGAAATCCCATCTGGAAAGATTAAGATGGGTAAGAGCTTTTTTGAGAATATGCGGAATAGAATTGAAAGCATACGCCCAGAAGCGGGAAGCTATATTTCTGTAACAGCACAAACCGGGTATGGATTCAAAATCTCTGGTAATTTTAATGTTGTTACTCTTAATGTTTGTAGTAATGGAACGCCCGCAGAGCTTGTCGTATTTGCGCCAAAGCCCACAACACGCACTTAACAAAGGAGCTAGATAATGGCATCTAACATTGACATTTATTTGGACGCACAAGGTAGCGGGATTCAGGTTGGAGGCTCTGCGGGTGGGGGTGCGCTACCTCAATTTACTAGAAATGATGTCTATACCTTTAGGCTTCGAGTGCAAGATGCGCCGGTTGGGCAAGTTCCAGTCGATATTGACACAACTGGGACAACCCTAAAGCTAGGAATCGGCAACATAGATGATGTTCCTACTGATGGTCAGTTCAAGCTAACTTGCAACGGAACGACATCTTCCGCTATCACATTCAGCGCAACTGCCCTTCAAATCTATACCGCAATCTCCAACAATGTTTCAACGGTTACTACTTACGGAAACGAGCAATATAGCTATGTATTGACCGCGACCCAACCGAACACAGCTATGTCGTTTGGGGGAGATAGCTTTACGCTTTTCCCATTAAGCTCGATCTTTATTAGCACAAGAAGATTTCCCGCTTCTAGTGTTAAGGCTCAACAAGTTATCAGACTACGCAGAAATCCCGCAGTTTATGCGAATAGTTTTGTAGCTTCTTCAACCGCTGGTGCGGCAGTATTAACCAAAACACAAGACGGCTCATCTACATCAAACGAATCTTATAGACTTATATTTGGTGGAGATGTTGTTGGGGGTTCTTTCGTTCTTAACTATGGGACTAACTCAACTACCGCGATTGCAATCGGAGCTACTGCGGTATGCGCTACAGAGGCTCTAACTGCGGTGACTGGAATTGGTGCTGGCAACATATCTGTTTCTCCCCTTGTTGGCGATAATGGATATTCAATTTCATTTGTTCGAGAGCTTGGTTCGCAGAATGTAACTACCAATCTTTTGCTTGATGCAAGTGGAATCTACTTTGCTCCTTGGAGGCAGGCCACGGTTACATTTGCAACCGCAGAGCTTGACGAATTGTTTGCCGAAGCAGGAACAGACACCATCACGCCTACGATTGAAATTGAAATGACGGATGGCGGGAATCCAAAGACCCTGCACCAAGGAAGCGTAACGGTAAGAAAAGATTTAATTAGTAGCGGAAGCGCAATTCCAGCGACTCAAGAAAGCTATTATACCAAAGCCGAGGCAAACGCCCTTTTTGTTGAAGATAGCAATACCAATGTCGATGCGACCAACCGAAAACTCTATAATTCTAGTGGTTCAGCATTCCTAGATTGGCAGAATAATACCATTGGAACTGGAACGACCATTCTTGATTTATCTGGAACAGCCGTAACAATCACAGACGGATATAATCTTGGCGTTGGCACAACTACTGGAACAAAGATTGGCGTTAGCACAAGTTCAAAACTTGCCTTCTTTGGCTCTACCCCAATCACTCAACCCGCAAACATCAATGTTGTTTCTGGTCTAATCAATGTTGGCTTGATTGCAAGCGGGGTTAGCTATGGGGTTCTTCCGCAATCCTCCTATTCCGTCACCACGCTAACCTCCGTCACCTTTGGAACGCTAGCTGCCAACGATCAACACTATCGAGATGTTGTCGTGACGGGTTCTTCCGTAAATGATATTGTTTTGATTGGCTTGCCCACGGCGATCTCGGCGGGAGCAATAATTCAAGGCGTAGTGTATAAAGCAAATACCGTGTGCCTCTCTTGCACAAATGCTGACAGCGTTTCGAGAGATGTGAACACCGCCACTTACCGAATCACAGTAATCGGATATTAACTCTGGGCAGTAGCCCTAACGAAATCCTATGGGGAAAGTTCTTCACGCAAGCAAAAGTGGCTATTTCCCAAGATGCCTAGTTGAGACTCCCGCCCTCCCCCGAGATGATAATTATATTATTGGTGGAATTGCAGAAGTTATGACTCCATTTTGGAGGGTCAGAAAATGGGAAATTTCTATAACCGGGTCTCTTTCATCCATAGGAAATTTAACACAATGGAGTTTTGATGGCACAGCAAATGAATTACTTGGAAGTCCAGTAGTTGAAAAAGAAGAAGATTTAGTTTGTTTTAATTCACAAGATAAGTTTTATATTTCATTTTCTTCTGGGTATGTGTCTTGGGGAACGCTTACAACTACTGGCGGGCAAGGCGAACCGCCAATCACAGAGCCATTGACATTAGAATCATCCTTATATGTTGGGCTAGGTTATTTCTTTTCGCCCTATAATACATTTGAAGCCAATAGCATTGTAAAAAATAATGATGTTTATAAGTTGCCTTTTTTTTGGGGCATTCAACCTTTGCCACTTCTATCAGATACCCTTGACCAAGACTATGTTTCGGTAGGCACATATAGTTTTGATGTGCTAGGAGTTTCAACAACTTCAAGAACTCTTTATGGGCCGCAAAATCTTTCGGGGTCAGTCACAGCGGTAGTCTCCGCAAAAGAGTATTGGTCTTACGGCAAAACTTACAATACACAAACTGGACAGCCCCTTTGACACCCCCTCCTTCCTTATGAACCAAATCTTAACCTTCGTTCAGTCGCAAGATGTGTTTGCTTGGGTGGGTGCGCTAGTCGCTCTTTTAACTGCCGTGATTGCAGTTGCTTCTTTGATTCCCGGTGACGAGCCAGAGAATACCTTGCAGAAGGTTGTGGACTTCCTCTCAAAGTTTTCTAGGAAATAAAAGATGTGGGAGGCCATTCTCGCCTCGCTTGCTGGACTAATTGGGATTGTGGCTTGGTGGACAAAGAACAGAGCCAAGACAAAAAAAGAACGAGACGATGAAGAAATCGCTTACAACCGCCGTCTCCGTGATTCGGAAGTCGATTCTTGGATTCACCGCCGCTAGTTTGATTTGTGGGTGTGCAACCACCCGCCCCTACGACATTGGGCAAGTGCCAAACCAAGATTCGATTACGGACTTTATTATGCGGTGGGACAAGCTCGATCGAACCAAGGCAACCCCAGAAGAATACAGACAGCTTTATGGGCAAAGTCTCAAAACGATTTCTCGACTCGTGGAAGAAAATGAACGACTCCGCAAGAGGCTTGACCAGTAATGACGATTCGGGAGGCGGTGGAAAGGTCAAGAAGCCACATAGAAAAGTGTGAACCTAGTTTCGGGAAAAGGGTGGGGGCTTGGTACTCGGAGTTAATGTCCAAAAAGATTCCAGTTTTGATCTATTGCTCAACAAGAACCCCACAAGAGCAAGAGGAGCTATACGCCCAAGGACGCACAAAGGCAGGAACTAAAGTTACAAATGCTCGTGGAATACCCCCGCAATCGCTTCACATTGACCAAGGCAAGGGGGCACACGCAATAGACTATGTGCCTTTATCCCGCACCCCGACTGGCAATCTATTGGCATCTTGGGACGATGATCAGACCTACTCCATTTGCCAGAAGATTGCAGAAAAGCACCAGCTACGACATCTCGACTGGGAGCAACCGCATTTAGAGGACGCAACAATCTCTGGGTGGAGAGAATTAGTCTCCCCACAAAAACAACAAGTGAATAATCAAAAAGTTTCTCTAGTCAGTAAGCGTCCGTGGTCTAGCAGATAGGGGATGACATCAACGCAAGGCGTGGAGAAAGCCAGCAAACTATTTACAAACAAACACGAACTGCATTTAACGACCCTGCAAGTTGCGGCGGTTGAATCCATCGAGAAGAAATATAAAAAGGGGGTCGAGGAAAACCAAGGAACGAAATTATGGGAGATGCCAACGGCTCGATTGGTTGAGGAGGCCATAGCGGAAGCAACAGACCAAATTGTGTATCTCCTTACATTACGCCAGCAAATGCACATCGTTATGGAATTAGCTAGGGACGGATGCACAGACGAGACATTGACAAATCCTAGAGCAAGAGAGTGTTGTAATTTAATTTACACAACTTTAACTGGACAAACCAAACCCCCTTTATGAAGCCAATTAAGTTTGTCGCTTGTGGAGACATTCACGGCGATGAACAAGATGCCCCCTCGGTAAAGGCTCTGCTCGCTTTCACAAAAGAATATCAACCCGATCTAGTCGTTTGCATTGGTGACCTCTGGGATTTTAGGGCGATAAGAAAAGGGGCAGGGGACGAGGAGCAAGCGTCTAGTTTGCAGAAGGATTGGGATTGCGGGGAGGAGTTCTTGCGGGAGTTCTTTAAGTTCGGGGACGAGAGAATCTTTTTAAGGGGCAACCACGATGAACGGATTTATGATATGGCTAGGAACAGTCGAAGCGGAGTGGCTCGTGATTATGCCAATGATGGGATTGAGAATATCGAATTGATAATGAAGGAGACGAGGGCAAGGATGTTTCCCTATGATTCAGTCGGTGGGATTTATAAGTGCGGGAATCTTTCATTTGTTCACGGCTACGGCCACGCTATGCACAGCGGGAAGCAACACGCAGACGCTTACGGAGATGTTATCTTTGGGCATACCCACGCCATTGATTATTTTAGAAGCGTCTCGATTGACCCACGCACCGGGTACAACATTGGGTGTCTCTGCAATAAAACTCCCGAATATAACCGAGGCCAGTTGCGAAGGTTGCGATGGCAACACGGCTGGGCTTTTGGTATGATCTATCCAGACAAGACCCACGATGTATTCCAAGCACGACAACGAGGCAACAAATTCCATCTACCCACAAACATAAAATCCTTCTAATGAAATCCCCCCGAAATGCTTGGCAGAAACTTCTCGAAGAACACATCCAAAATAAAGAATGCCCCCCACGACCAGAGGGATTCAAGACTCGTGAAGAGATAATGAAATTGAGTGGAAAGAAATCTAGTTCCATTGACCGCATCCTTCGGGAACTCCTAGAAAAAAAGAAATTGGAAGTTACAAAAATCAAAGTTGTGCTTTCAAATAAAAGGGGCAACACATTCTTTCGATGGATAAAAGCCTACAAAATGCTACCTCACAAGTAGCGTATTTATAGGGACTTACAAACAATCGTTAATATAGCATAAAAAAAGCGTAGACAACTCGGGGAAGTGTGTTAGGGTTGGGGTATGCAAACAACCAACAGCAACACCACATACTCGAAACAACGCCACACCTTCACCCATAATCACGATTACGAAAGCGAATCAGTCAACGCAATCGTGTATGGTGGGCTTGAATACCCCAACGACATCAATGGCAACATCCATATTGTTGACCTTGGTGAAGGTAATGAAGGTGGCAGATATATGCTCACCCTTGAAAATGACGGATGGATGTCCGATGATTTAAGTGAGCTTGAGTCTCGTCTTTTTCAATGGATGAATGATTCTGGTTTCGAATACGATTCTAAATAAACAAGCAAGAAAGGAACAACTAATATGAAATACATCAAAGCCTATACGCTCCTAATGTTAGGCATACTCATCGGAATGGGAGTGTGCCAATGGATTGAATTGCTCTTGACCAAATAAATCCAACGAGCATAAATCCCACAATGACATCCTTTCCACTACCCGCAAGGCCAGTAGCTTCAGCAGTTCCAGCCTCCCATAAAGAGTTTGCTAAACGCACATCCATCGAGGGCAAGTTGAACGGATGGTGTGGCTGGTTCGATCAAGAAACCAAACAAGGCTACAATCGCCACGGCAAGTTTGCCTCAAATCATAATCTGATGGCCGAACGAATCCTTGGTGCTGGAATCAAGTCTAGGTTTGTTCATTGTGAAATTATGGGCCAACGCACAAAGACTGGCAGGGGAACTATCGTAGTGATGGACGCATTCGACCCCGCCAACCCCAAGCCATACGCAGAACGGATGAAGGAGATTGAACACCTCGAAGCCGTCACCTTTGATGTTCCACAGAACAAGCTCCTCCGCTTTGTTCGGCTTGCCCACCATAAGATCAATTCAATATGGGAAGAGATGAACTTTCAAAATAACAAGGCTGGCGAAGTAATCTGGGAAGGCTTTGTGATGAAGGCTATGGATGACGGCAAGTACCCCTACATAACCAACCCCAACTACTGCTCACCCGCTTGGCAGAAACAACGGATACGCTCATGATCTTTGGGCTTCTAGTTTTTATTGGCCTTGTGATTCTGCAAGGGGTAAGGCTCTTTGCAAAGCATATCGACCAGCAGAATTACGAGAGGAGAAGATTCTATTTGAGCGTTGCCGCTGACCTTGACCGACTAGACAAAATGATTGCCGAGGGTAATCAGCCCAAAAAACCAGAGCTAGTCCTACCAACAAAGAACTGGGTGGGGCGTAACTAAAATGAAGCTAACCCCATCTGCCAAGTTTGAGATTCTTTGGAAGAGTCTGGGTGGTGGGGAGCTAAAGAGAGAGCATAAATTTGCGGAGGGCAGAAGGTTTCGCTTTGATTATTATGTGGACTTTTTCACCTCTGGCATCGCAATCGAGTTAGAAGGTGGGGTGTGGAGCAGGGGTAGGCATACAAGACCCTCCGGGTTCTTGAATGATATGGAGAAATATAATCTCGCCGCCTCTATGGGCATCCTAGTTTTCCGTGTTCCCTCTCACGATATAAGCACCAAATGGCTTTCCCCGATAATCAAAACCATAAACGAAAGGATAAAAAAATGAGTGAAGAACTGCCTACATTTTGGCATCAAGAACCAGCCAAGAAAAAATTACCAAATGAAACTACGGATGAATGGGTAGTAAGAGTGTTTGGAGCTTTCCCAGATACCGAGTTCGACCAGCGTAATGACTTTAGGTGTTTGAACTTACCCACAACCGCAAAAGAAAATGCCGAAGGTTTTGGCATATTCGATTACGGACAAGATAAACAATAAAAAATAGGAGAAACAACCAATGAATGAACTAGCAGTAACCAACGGCAACGGAGTTTCAACCCACATTCGCCAAGCGACTGATGTGGCTGGGGCTTGTCGAGCCATCGTAAAAGAAACTTGCCAACGCATAGGCCAGAAGGACTATGTGCGAGTTGAGGGCTGGCAAGCAATCGCAGTAGCTCACGGATGCGTAGCCTCTGCAAGAGATGTTGAGCGTCTTGAGGATGGCTATCGTTGCATCGGTGAGGTGAAGCGAATGGATAATGGGCAAGTCATATCGAGTGCTGAGGGGTTTTTGGGTGATGATGAGCCGATGTGGGCAAGCCGCCCAACCTATGCCAAGCGAGCGATGTGCCAGACTAGAGCAATCAGCAGAGCTTGTCGTTCAGCATTCGCACATATCGTTGTGCTAATAGATTCTAAATTAAGTACGACACCGGCAGAGGAAGTTCCACACGGAGGGTTCGAGGACATCAATCTCGATAAGTACGAACCAGCACAAAAGCCAGTTAAGCTAGACAAGGTTAAGTCTGATTCGATAAGCAAAGCAGACCTAGCAGACATCACGGCAAAGCTCAACGGAGTTGCGGTCAAGACAAATGGCGGTGAGCCTAGGGATATGGAACTGAAGTTCGGCAAGCACAAAGGCTCGACCCTCCGTGAGATCGCCGCATTTGGAAACAAGGGATTAGATTACTTGGAGTGGTTATCCAAGCAAGACCTCAAGCCCGGTGCAGATGGTAAGCCATACAAGAACGATATAATCAGAAATGAAATCATAGCAGAGATTCTTATGGAGGCAGATTCCATAGCAAAAGGAAATCCAAACGATGAAATCCCATTCTGAACTAATCCAAGACATCATCAACGATGCGATGAGAAAGGCCGCCACTCTCGAAAGGGAAAGATGTGCAGAGTTGGTGCAACGCCTATCAGACGGAACAGAAGATCAAGTGATTAAAGAAATCCTCAACGAAGTGGTGACAGCTATTCGGAGGCTTTCAGATGTCCGTTGATGTTCAAGTTCCAAAGCTAAAATGGTCAATGATTGAATGGCATACAGCCAAGGAGAGTCCTAAAAAAGATGAAAGAATACTTATGGAATCTGGCGGTGTGGTCTTTAGCGGTAGGTATCTCGATGATCGCTTTGTGTGTGCGTTTGGCGAGGTACTTAAAAAGGACATTCGGCTCTGGTCAAGCTGGCCGACTGCACCCAAATGGTGACTTTCCTTTTATCCATAGGGAAAGTTTTGTGGGACTTGTTCGTAATCGCTTTAGGGTGCTTGAGTCTCTATCTCACAATTATATTCGTGAGCGAAGCATTGTGGGATTTGGGAAAAGACATAATCGAAAGGATTAAAAAGAAATGAGCGTTAAAAGATTAAAGTTATTAGATGAGTTTCACGCAATCGCATCCAAGAGGTTGAAAGAATTATTCAGAGACTTCGACCACGCCAAGCGAGAGAACTACAAGGACATCATCAGCCACTTGGACTACTCGCATCGTATCACTAAAGAGCTATTGGAACGAGCCAAGAAATATCAAAAGATAGATATGGAAAAAGCCAAGAAGTGAAGTTGCCGTGGATTAAATTCTTTGTAGCCGACTGGCTTTCAGATGAGGCTCTGCGGTCTTGTTCGGTTGAGGCAAGGGGTCTTTGGGCAGATATGATTTGCTTGATGGCAAAGTCAGATCGACACGGATATTTGCTTATCGGCGGCAATCCAGCCAGAAGCGAACAGCTTGCTAGAATCTGTGGCCTAACCCCACAACGCACATCGGAGTTGATGGACGAGCTACACGCATCCGGGGTGTTCAGCTTCGACAAAGAGACCATCATTTCACGCAGAATGGTGAAGGATGAGCAGTTGCGTAAGTCAGACGCTAGTAGAAAGATGCGTATGCGTCACGGCGATGTCCAGCAAATGTCCAGCAAATGTCCCACCGAAAGTCCGAGGCAGAAGCTAGAAGCAAGAAGCAAGAAGCTAGAACATACAAGGACGCAGGAGCGTCCGATTCGTTCGGATTGGATTGGGTATGCAAAAGAAATTGGCTGGATAGGAACGGATGTGGAAAGTGCTTTTGATTATTATGAGAGCAACGGATGGAAGGTGGGTGGAAGGGCATCGGTTAAGGACTGGCGAGCGTGTGCAAGAAACTGTCAGCGTAGGAGCAACCAACAACCAACCAAAGGAAATCAACCAATGAAAAAAATACACAAGTCGGGGTGCGAATCCCCACCAACCTATAAGTTAGCAGGGTTCAATACTCACGCCGAGTGGGTGAATGCGGGGTGTCCGTGAACGAGTTAGTCCTAGCAGCAACCATCCACCGGGTGAAGATGTGTGAGGATAGAATCAGAGAGTTCGAGCAAATGGTAACGACACTAACCGCACAGATGGCACACAATCGAGCAGAATTGGCCTCTAAAGGGCTTGCAAACCTAGTTATGGGTACAACTACCCCATTAGACATTCCAAAGGATTTAGTGCCAACCTACGGAAAATATAGGGCGAGGGGCAATCGCACCCACTCGGTTGTTATGAAGCGTTGGGAGATTTGGAAGGCTCAACACGAGTCTGGGCTTTCACTTCGAGATATTGCAAGGGCTTGGGGCTGTCACCCTACAAGCGTTCTCAATGCAAAGAATAGAAACTTCAAAGCAAGAAAAGCAACTGGGAGGAACACGAAATGATCGCTATGGTTGAGGCAGAGCAGTTCGAGTTGCCTTTTATGAGGACAACGCACCCAGTAAAGACGGAAGGCCACGACCAGAACGCTCGCATCCTAGCCCACTTGCAATCTGGACGAACACTCACGGCTTTGGAGGCACTCGATTGGTTCAAGTGCTTTCGCTTGGCAAGCCGAGTTTGTGATTTGCGGAAGGCTGGTTACGATGTGCAAAAGCGAACCATAAAGACGAACAGCGGAAAGAGCGTAGCGGAGTATTATTTATGAGTTTTTGCGGCGATAGCTCAACAGCAGAGCTTCCCCTATTCCAAGGGGAGGATGGCGGTGCAATTCCGACCTCGCCGCTCCAACTTTTGTTTAGGCCAATAACAAATCACACGGCCAACCTTGTTGCGGTTGAAAGCCATTATGCTCACAGAAAAGCCCCTATAACTTGGGCATTCGGAGCATTCTTTAATAACAATCTGGTTGGCATAATTACATTCGGAAAGCCACCATCGCAACACTTATGTATTGGGGTTTGTGGCAGAGAAAACCAAGAAAGGGTATATGAATTAAATAGGCTTTGGATGAACGACATTTGCCCCAAAAATAGCGAAAGCAGATTCATCGGTTGGGCGTTAAGGGAGTTAAGCAAAATAAAGCCAGCCCTAATAATAGTAAGCTACGCAGACACGGAGCAAAATCATTCTGGCATAGTTTATAGATCGACAAATTGGATTTATACTGGGCAAACAAAGCCGGTTTTAGAATACCAAGTTAAGGGAATTAAAATGCACAGCAAGACGGTATCAAACAGCGTCCCGCAATCCACAGACAAGAAAAGCAAAAAGCAGATGTTGGAAGAACTTTATGGAGACAATTTTTATATGAAGGAACGGAGCAAAAAGCATAGGTTTGTTTATTTCTGCAATCCGAAAGACAGAATGCTTTTGAAGTGGGATGTTGAACAACCCAAAACCAACCCTTGCATCAATCAAGACTCAAAGTAAGTTGCAAACTCAATGAACGAAGCCTATACAACCCCAGAGGCCAAGGCCAAGGGTATTCTTTCCGACCGCTACCCCGGCAAGGAACTAGAAAAGCTCTACGCCACGACTCGCAACCAAGCGACCATTGATATGTTGAGAGATGCCGTGTTCACTTTGATTACTAACGAGATTCCGACTTGCACGATTGCCGAGGTGCTAAAGAAAACCCACGGAGCAATCCAATACCACCTACGATATTTAGAGGGAAGGGGCAAGATCAAAAGGCCAAACAAGCGATGCCATTGGACGGAGGTAAAGCGTGAAGATTAACAAGATGGAGGCCAAGGCAATCGAGGCACAGATAGACAAGCTCAAGACCCCGATTGACAACGCAGAAGGAAAAAGAACCAAGGGAGACGAATCCCCATCGAGACGCTACTGCCACCTATGCGAGCGACTCCACTTCTTAACGATGAAAAAAGCCATCATCATCTTAGCGATCACGCTCTTATGCTCAAGCCAAGCGGCTAACATAATGATTCAAACCCCAAAGCCACCAGCCAAGAAAACAATCAAGGCTCGCATCACGGCATACTGGTTGGGCGAGGACGAGTTTGGCTATAAAAGCTCTACTGGAAAACGGTTGGTATCTGGGAAGTCTTGTGCAGTAGACCCTAAAATCATCCCCTACGGAACGACCCTACTAATCGAGGGCAAGACATACCACGCTCACGATACTGGTACAGCAGTAATTGAACGAAAGGCATCGGGCAAATCTCGCCTACCAGTCATTGACCTTTTTTACGCAACGGAACGGCAAGCAAATCAAGAGTTGGCAAGGGTGGGACGGACAGCACTTGTAGAAATCCAATGAACTACCAAAGCCAAGGCCAAGACCCAGCGGATAGCATCTTGGCAAGCTACACGCCAAATATGGCAGACCATATCGACACCCTAGAAGATCGTGTGAAGGAACGGCTTGCACAAATGAAGGCGATGAACCCAGCCATTGACCTAGACCAGCTTGCAAAGCTCACGGCAGAGGTGGTAGAGCAAACCATAAAGCACGAAGGAGATAGCCAAATGTTGAGGCATAGGCGAGACGATACATTGGACGAGGCACTACTAGCCCTAGCATCGAACCGAAGCCCCGACAGCCTAACATCAATAGCCAAGCGTTACATCAACCCCTCTACTGGAAAGCCATACACAAGGGCGGCAATCTCGGCTCGACTCACGGAGTTAAGCCAGCGCACCGGGCTAGTTTTACGCATTCAACGGAGCGAAAGGGTGCGGCAGATTTACAAGGAACGAGCCTTACGAGTTCACAAAAAGAGGCGGGAGGAGTGCCCCAAATGGAACAAGGAAGCGTGGGAAAAGGGCATAAAAAAGCGAGGGAAAAAACGGTGACAACTGGGTCAAAAGTAGTGTGCGTGGACGATAGATTCCCCCCCGACATCCTCGCCTTTTACAACGCTCTCCCCATCAAGGATAGGCACTACACAATAAGGGGCATAGGCATAGGGGTAGGCTTGAACGGAGAGGCAGGGGAGGTGGTGGTCTATTTGGAGGGCATCAACAACCCATTAAGCACGACACCACCCCACCCGGAGCGAGGCTTTGCCCAGCATAGATTTCGAGAGATCGAACCACCCGCAGAGGTCGAGGCCGAGGAGTTGGCCGAGGCTTACGCATAACCAAGAAGGAAATCCCAAGATGAGCGAAAAACAGATAGGTATGGAATTGCAGAAAACGGTGAGGCTTTTGGATAAGGCCAAGCAGAACGCTATTGAGCAGATGGGTGAGGCCATAGGGTTAGCCGCCGATGCTGGCGACCTCCTACTATCAGCTAGGGTGGAGGGGCTAGACCTCGATACCATACAAGAGGTTGCGGGGATAAACGGCGAACAAGCAAGGCGTTACGAGCGCGTGGCAAAGGCAAGGCCAAGCCTACAAGCCCCCACCCCCGGAGGACTCAAGCAGTTAGCCCTTTGGACTGGATTACTGCCCGACCCAATCGAGACATCAAATCCAAAAGCAGAACAAGCGTGGCATTCTTACATAATCAAAGCTCGCCAATGGCTTGCCCGCAAGACTCCGACTCAATGGACGCAAGCACAACGCATCCAGTTTGTTGAAGAGGCGAGACCAATCGTCGATGCGTTCGTTGAGGCGGGAGGAAAAATTTGAAAAAAAATTCTGCGGAAAATTTGAGGGATAAAAAATTTGGGCGACCGCAAAAATTAGGAGGCTCCCAAACGCAAAAATGCCACCAAACAGGTTCCGAGGCGCGGCTATTTTGTGAGAGTTGACCCAAGAACCTTTATGTCAAACACTTGCACCACAAATCTTTTGTAACTTTTCCAACAATTATGAAATACCCCTGCTTGCTTACCAAAAAAATCAGCGAAATTTCTTCGGCAAAATATAACCCAAGAAAAATTACAGACGAGGCGATGGGTCGATTGACCAAGAGCCTAGCGGAGTTCGGAAACATCCAACCGATCACTTGGAATGTTCGAACTGGGAATGTGGTCGGAGGCCACCAGAGGCTCAAGGTCTATAAGGCGATGGGCAAAACCGAGGTCGATGTTTGGGCGGTTGATCTGGACGAGCAGAAGGAGAAGGCGGCCAACATAGCCCTCAACAAGTTAAGCGGAGAGTTCGATATGCCGATGCTCAAAGATATCCTAGAGGAAATCGATACTGGCGATCTGGATATGGAAATTACCGGGTTCGGGATGGACGAGATTGCGTTGATGATGGAGGACGCACACCCAGAAGTAACCGAGGACGAAGCACCAGAAGTTCCAGTCGATTCCATCACCAAGCTGGGTGACTTGTGGATTCTGGGGGAACACCGAGTGCTTTGTGGGGACTCAACAAGCGAGGCAGATGTATCTAGGCTTATGAACGGAGAAAAGGCAGATATGGTTTTCACCGACCCGCCTTATGGGGTCGATTACGAAGGCGTTACAAATGATCACTTAAAGGGGGAAAAGTTAAGAAAATTTATTTTCGATTGTTTAATAAATGTTAACTTAAATTTGAGAGATGGAGCAAATTATTATATCTGGCATCCAGATATACACGCCTATGAATTTATAGGAGCAATTCGAGATGTTGGATGGAGGCAAGCAAAGCCGCCAACAATTCAATGGGTGAAAGATTCTTTAGTTCTTTCTCAAGGAGATTATCACTCAAGAAACGAACCTTGTTTATATGGCTGGAAAGAAGGAAAAAACAGACAAAGAGTGGAGGACAGAACTCAAGATACTATTTGGGAATATCCGAAGCCAAAAAAATCTGATGGGCATCCAACAATGAAACCAATCAAGTTATGCGAAAGAGCAATAAAAAACAGCAGTAAATTAGGGTGGTTAATAATAGATACATTTTTAGGAAGTGGCTCAACCCTAATCGCCTCCGAACAATTAGGACGCAAATGCTACGGAATGGAAATTAGCCCCAACTACTGCGATGTGATTGTAAAGCGATGGGAAAACCTTACTGGCAAAAAGGCCACGCTTGCCAAATGAATGAGGACTATCCCTCCGCAGTTACACTAGCCAATGATTACGCAAAAAGAACTTCGAGAAAAGTGGGGCATCGATGCGGGGCAGTTGTCTCGAATGGTAAAGCGAGGTATGCCACTCACTTCAGAGTCAGACGCTCAAAGATGGAGGCTCGCCAACCAGAAGCGAGTAAGCAAATCACAGATAGCCCGGACACCATCCCCGACCTCATCAGAGCCATTAAAAGACTCGGATGCCGAGTCATACAAATCGAAAACCTCGCTTGGCAGATTGAATCGAGCGAAGCAAGCCGAGGTAG
>Ga0214921_10001831_pt1 | contig 35600 bp, 33 predicted proteins | sample LL1505_MetaG_FD_177992 | JGI IMG/M metagenome (GOLD analysis project Ga0214921, IMG submission 177992) | Freshwater microbial communities from Lake Lanier, Atlanta, Georgia, United States - LL-1505 | ecosystem: Environmental > Aquatic > Freshwater > Lake | place: USA: Georgia | collected... | reverse complement strand
TTAAAATATTATATTTTCGTTTATATTTTTGATAAATAATATAATATATTTTAATGTATGATATTATTTATAGTATTTTAGTACATGAATCTCCGGATTCATATTATGATATGATTAATAATTTATTTTATTTTAATAAAGATATAAATATATTTGTAATAGTTCATTGTAATAACTTTATGTATGAAGAACTATCTAAAAAAACAGTTAAGAATGTCATTTTAAACCCCATACATTATGATAAAACTTACTTTACATATGATATTCCACAAGCTCATTGTGAAAATTATATGCATTGTTTTAATAATAATATTAAATGTAAATACTTCATAACTTATGCATCTAACTGTATGTTTCATAAAAAATTAACATTAGAACATATTGAAAAACAATTTATAGAAGAACCACAATATGATACTCAAAAATATTATATTGAAAATCGTATTAAAGGATGGGTATCAAATGAATATTTTTTAAAAAATATAAATATAATTAATCTTCTAAAAGAACATGGAATGAATGAAATATATCCTTGTCAACATGAAGGAGCGGTATTTGAATCATATATTTTTAAAGAATTGACTGACTTTTTAATTGATAATAAGATAAAAGAAATGATTCAACATCCATGGACATCATTTGAAGAACATTTAATACCAACTATTTATATTAATATTAAAAAACAACGATTAATAAATATTTGTACAGTTTTCTGGAATCATATACCAACAATTCACGAAATACAAAAATCATATCAACCATCTGTTAAACGTGTAGAAAGAAAATATGATAATATTGTTAGACAATGGCTACGTCAAATAACAAATGATTATGAAGGAATCACTTAAAATCAGGATTCCATTGATTTGAACCATTAAGAAAATCTTTAAGAAACCAATTTGTTTCTTTTCCTGGAATTCTATAATGTGCATGTCCAAAATCAATTATATATACTTTATTATTTTTTTCAATAAAATTATATGGTGTAATGTCAATGTATTCGATTCCTTCATTTTCATAAAGTGTATCAAGAATTAAACGAATTTGAAGTATGATTTGTGGAGTAAGAACAGAAAATTCTTCTCCATATTTGTCAGCAATACACATTTCCTGTAAATCTTCCATTTGAATAACAGCATGATCTAACTCATATGATACACCAACTATACTTGGTGAAAACCCATATGCTGATGCAATTGTTTGAAGTTCTACTTCACGCTCAACATCTGCCTTCTTTACTTTCTTTTCGTAATCACTAAAATATATGGTCTTGGTATAAACAGCCATTTTTATATGATAATTACTTTATAATAATTATTATATAAATCAATTTTTATATGGTTTTTTATAGAATGATATTTTATACTTGGTTTTCTAATTGATTCTTTAATTCTAAATATTTATTCTTGTATTTTAAATATTTTTCATAATAACCACCATTCATTCCAAGTCTCTTTGATCTCATGTGTACAGGTCTTGGTTTTTCTTCAAATAAATTTTTATTCATTGGTGATGGTTCACTAACTCTTCTTGGGAAAGGATTTCCTATATATGGGGATAATACTGGTTGTGTAACTGTTGGAACAACTGCGGGAACAAATCCAAAATCAGGACGAGGAAGAGAAAAAAATGGTATTCTAACAATTGGAGAACTATAAGGTGTTGTTACACGAACAGTTGGAGAATAAGGCCAGAAACCATAAGGTGCAAATGGTCCTAAAATTGCAGGTAAGAATGGTCTTCTAATAATTATATTAATATTTGAATCATCATCAGATGGTGGGTTTGGTGCACTGTTTTTACAATCTAAAATTATTTTTACAAAGTTTTGTGTAGTATCTTCAAATATATTTCTTGATGGTTCATTAAAAAGATTTTTATTTCTAATATTATATGATTTAAGATCGCTATGTGTTGGTAATACATTTGTTTTATATATTACAAATCTAGATGTAGTTTTTGGAATTGTACCACAATCATCGCTAATTCTATTTTTATCAACGTTTATATTATAAGAGTCTAATTCACTTTTAACACGATCTCTTACAGGGTCATTTGTTGTAATGTTTATTAATTCTAATGAACCCTCTGCACCATCTCGTGCACCATCAACTTTTTTAGCAATTAATTGATCATTATAAAAAGGTAATATATAAATTGTAGTTCCTGCCATAATATATAATATACAAATATAAATAAAATTGATTTATAAATATTATAATTTAAATTATAAATTACCAAACATGTATTCTAAAGAAATTTTATTAAAAGATGTAAAAAAATCTTGGTTACCATTATTAGATAATCAAGAACTTGATAAAATAATAAAAAAATTAAACACATACAAAACAACCATTTATCCTGAACCTAAAAATATCTTTCAATGTTTTAAATACTTTGAACTAAATGAAACTAAAGTTGTATTCTTAGGTCAAGATCCTTACATAAATAAATGTGAGGCAATGGGATTATCCTTTTCAGTTCCAATTAATTGTAAATTACCTCCATCTTTAAAGAACATCTATAAAGAACTAAATATAGATTCCACTAATGGAGATTTAACTGATTGGGTAATATCAAATCAATTTTTAATGTTAAATACATCATTAACTGTTCTCGCGAAACAATCAAACAGTCATACTGATATTTGGAAAGACTATACAGATCAACTCATCACAAATATATCAACATTTGTTCCCAAAACAATCTTTTTATTATTAGGAAATCATGCCCAATCTAAATTAAAATTCATTGATTCGAAACATATAATTATAACTGGAGTCCATCCTTCTCCATTAAGTGCCTATAGAGGATTCTTTGGTTCTAACATTTTTGAAAAATTAGAAAAAGAATATAAAAATTTATTTAAAAAATCTATCGATTGGAGTTAATTTATTTTCTAGAAGTCTTCTTTGTTGTCTTTTTTGTTGTCTTCTTTGTTGTCTTTCTTGCTTTACTTTTTTTAGATCCCTTCTTGGATCCTTTTTTAGAACCTCTTTTGAGTTGAGGATTTGGTCTTCCACTTTCAGAAGCATAGATCGCACGCATTTGAGCAAGTGCACGCTTGTAAGGTAACCCACGTTTTGAATAACATTCTTTCATATCTGATTGTTTACATACTTTAAATCCGTCTGTAACTGGTTTTATTTCGTAAGGCATTTATATATTGGTATTATAAAATTCTTTTAACGCATATAAATATTTTAATTTATACTTTAAATATTTTTTGTAAAATCCACCTTTACTCTTTTTATGTTTTCTATGTTTTTTCTTAGAAGATTTCTTGGAAGATTTCTTAGAAGATTTCTTGGAAGATTTTTTAGGTAATTCTGTTGTTTCTGTTAATGTTTCAACGGTAGAACCTAATGTCTTTGGATGTTCTTCATTATGTTTTATTTCAGGTTCCTTTGATGTTAATACAACAATTGGAGTAACAACGCGTCTTACTAATATAGGAACAGGATATATAGGAACATAATTTATAATTGTTGGATAAGTAAAAACTATTCCCGGAGGATCAGGAATTTGTCTTAATACATTTAATTCTTTTGTAATAAAAACAGCAATTGCACCAGATGTTGGGATAAGTGTTCTTGGTAAATTGACAAGTGGAAAAAATGTAAATCTTATTTTACCATTCATTATAATTGTTCTTTTATCCGATTCATTAATTTTATAAACAAATACATATTGTTTAGTACCATCTTGAGAAACTAAATTAATATCAGTTAATCTAGTTTTATCAATTGTAAAGTTTATTTTTTCTTTTATTATTCTTACAATCGCATTTTTTGCTGCTTCATCTGTATTTGTACCTACTGGAGAATCTTCTGGTATAATTTTAGTATTTAAAAATGAATATGGTTCGGATAAAATTAAAATATTACTGCTTGGGTCTATTATTAATACTGTTGCATCAGTCATTCTATATTAATAAATTATATAATTAATTTATTAAAATATAAATTAAACTCCATCGATATACTCATTTTCTTTGATTTTGATTCTTGGCAAAATATTAATCGCCATAAGTTCTTGAAACAATAGTTTTGTAGCATATGGAATTTCTACTAGTGATGTATCTGTATTATTTTTACAAGCTGAACAAATATAAATTTCCTTATCTATTATTTTACTGGCTATTAAACCACATGTATTACAGATATGAACTTGATATCCATCTGAACAATTAAACATTCTTTCTCTTAAAAATACTGATGCTCCATGTGATGTCATTGACCAACATTCCATTTCTCCAAAACGTAACGTTAATACCGGGTTCAATTAGGAATTTCCTCCTATATCATTACCCCCATGATCTCGTTTATAATACCTTTTAGCATAGGATATTATAAACTTAACCATGACTATCTCTCGATAGGGACTGGACTATACCTTAAGCAAAGGATTCATTATCCTTCACCCACAACCTTCTAGTCTCTGCACCTTCTTCCTCAGCATTATCTGGTAGGAAGCTTGGCTCAGGCTTGACTAATCTCTTGACTTATGCCCGTACCCTCGAGTTTTCCCCGAGGCCAGGGTTGCGATTACTCGCATCCCCTTGGGATCAAAAGCTCTTCTCTTAATGAGAAGGGATTTACACCGCAGTGATAATCCTAAAGTCTTTACCTGAATTTGATTGTGTTGCCAACTATGCTGTTGACTAGCATGCTTTTTAAACATGCTGGGGCATACGTGTTTACCCCCATCTCTTGATCTTCCTTCAGGTGGCTGCCTGGTAAGTGTTTGCATTGGTCCTCTTGCACGACCATGAATCTTATCCTTAACTAAATGTTTCAATCTAGCATATGCAGACACTCCAACAAATATTTTTGTCTTCATTTTAATACCAGTATAACCACAATACATTTCTTCTTCGCCATATTCTTCAAATCCATTTTCTTTTAGAATATCATTTAATTCTTCTACATTTGTTTTACCAAATGCACTTCCATCAATGAATTGCCCCTTAATTGCTCCAACTTTTCCTGTAAACATTTCAAGTAATTGGCCAACTGTTTGACGAGTAGGTAAGCAACAAGGATTGATAATAAGATCTGGAACCATTCCTGATTTTGTATAAGGCATATCTTCGGCATTTAATAGTGCTCCCGTAGTTGCCTTTTGTCCAAAACGAGAAGCATATTTATCTCCAATTCCTGGAACTCTTTCTGATCTAACTCTCATATTATACATTTCATATCCTTCATTATCATAAATTCCATTCCAAACTTTATCAACAACACCCTTTGTATTTGATTTATAGATTTCACTCTCATCTTTAAACACTTTGTTGTTGGCATTTGGTTGAATTGGACTTACTTTACCTATAATGAAGTCACCATTTTCAATTACAGTCTCTTCTGGTACAAATCCTTTTTCATTTAATTTATCATAATTGCCATCCTTCATACCAGTTGTTTTTGTAGGATCTGGTTTCATGAATACCTCATCTTGTGATGTAGCAGGATTCTTTTCTAAACTAACTTTGTATTTTTTATATCCCGTCGCTCTATATAATCCACGATCAACTGCTGTCTTATTGATAATCATACTATCTTCTTGATTGAAACCACTGTATGCAGCAATAGCAATTACAACATTTTCAGTATATGGTACATGAACAGTATTTAAATAGTTTACTGATTTTGTTCCAACCATTGGTCTCTGTGGATGATATAAGATAAAACTAATATCACTTCTATATCTATAATTTGTAGCATAGATACCCATCGATTGTTTAATGTGTGAGAAATACACAATATTCTTAGTTGAATAGTTATTTTCTGGGAACGGTTGTAATGATGCAATGGATCCTAACATTAAAAATGGATGTAATTCTGTGTGAGTATAATTTACATATACTGTATCATTATAACGATTGAGAGTATTTCCAATTGGATTTGCATCCTTAATTATAATAGATCTTTTTCTATTCTCATTTTCTAAATTATCAAATTGACATGCAATCATCAAGTTATCAGTCGCCTCAATATCAATATATTCAACAACATCCGGATATTTAGATGTAAATTCATCCCATGATTTCATTGTCTTAGTTTCTTCTAACATTTTCTTTGTTAATACAAGTTTGTTATTTTGAACTTTTAATAATGGTCTATATAAACGCCCACCATCGCAATATATCTTTATTTCTAATTTATTAATATCAAATGTTATACCAACACTTGGATGTAATCCCTGATTTCTTTTACTCTTCTCTAATACTTCTTTAATTTCAAAAGGCTTATCTGTTAATCCAACTAATTCACCATTTAAAAATACTTTAACATATTGTTTTATCTTAATTGGTTCAACATCCTGTAAATTAAATAGTTTATCTTTCAATAAATCTTTTATAATCGGAATATGAGAATATAACATTAAAGATATATTTGCACTTAATGATAGTTCTTTAACTAAACCAATCTTTTGACCCTCTGGAGTTGCATTTGGACACACAAAGAATGCTTGATAGTTATCAGCATTACGAATTGTTGTAATTTTATTATTTGAAGTATCTAATGATGGTGTTAAGAATCTTCTAAAATAGGCATTTGTTTGTAAATACGATATTCTTTGTAGTAATTGAGCAACACCCTTTCTCTTAGGACTCCATGAACCAGTTGCTAAACCAGCCTTTAATCCATTCTCAATAATATTTGGTTTAATTTGTGTTATAACATTTATTGGAGAGTCGTCACTAATATTCTTTTTATTGAAAAACTTTGCACAATCATTTAACATTTTCTTATAATGTTGCTTGAATAATATACCTAATAATACACCAATATGATCAATACGCTTATTTAAGTAACTATCGCGATCATCAATTTCTGTTCTTCCTAAAACAACATTTAACATTTTATTACACATATAACCAATATAAATTGCTTTATTAATAAGATTTTTACCCATGTGAGGTAATAAATCATTTTCTAAAATCTTAACAACATGCATTCTCTTTTGTTGTTCTCTTATTGATTCATCTGTTTCTGAATATCTCTTATTTGATTTTAACTTTGTTGTTAAATATTCAATAGCATCCTCTTGAGTTCTAATAACTTTAAAATTTCCTTTAATATCACGAACTTCTGAAAGAGACTTATCTAATGAATAACGTAACATATTTGTCATATCAAAATCATTAATATCATATACAATATATTTAATAATATCATAATCTGAAGTAATTCCCAATGCTCTTATTAAAACAAATAATGGAATTTCTGCAAATTGATTTGTTAAACATACAATTGAATCATTCTTTTTTAATTGTAATAGTAAAACATTAATCATTCCTAGAATATTTGACTCCTTTGAATTTACTTGAATTTGATACATCACATTATTTTTATAAGTATTGTCTTTTTTAGTAAAAACAAGAGGCTTATTAGAACAAATTTGTTCATGAGGAAGAACAACTTTTTCTCCTCCCTTAATAATGAAATAACAACCAGGATCATAAGGACATTCAGTATTTGGTAAATCTTTTCTTAATGTTGTAATACAATATTTTGATTTTACCATAATTGGAATCTTAGCAACTGGAGTTTCCTTTTCTTCCGCAATTACTTTTGTCGTAGTCTCTTCTGTCTCCAAATCAATTATTTCAAGTATTTGTTTAACATCAGCAACTAACTTAGATTGATAATCTAAATTCTTAATTCTGGCATCTTCGGGGAACATTAATTCATCATTATTTTCATTTATAGGAGGCTTTAATCCGATATTATCAAACTGAAATCTATGACGATAGATTTTATTATTATGGTATTTTTCATTAAAAATATTTTGACCTTCTTTTAGTTCTTTGTAGATAATTTCTTCTATAAATTGAGCAAACGAATCTCTGTTTGTTTTGTATAAGTCATTTTTCATTAATAGATCAATTAATGAATAAATATTTTCATTGTTTACTTCTTGACTCATAATTTTAGTATATATAATTATCTTTATATTTAAATAATTTGTTAATTCAATTTTTATGAAATTTTATGTATAGATTATTATAGATAACACAATTATAATATTATGCTGAAAATGTTCACTAACACAAATCTTACCACTCATGATCAGGAAAAGATCAAAGAGTTAGATAATTTAATATTAGAAACATTGGCAAATAACAAATTAAATAATACATCCAAAATACAAATTGATAAGAAAAAAGCAAAAAAGGTTTATAAAGAATTAAACCAATTTGTAATTGAAAATAAATAATTTCTTAATTATAATATATATATAAAAATGACAGACAAGTATGAAGAAAAGTATTTAAAATACAAACAAAAGTATTTAGAATTAAAAAGTCAAATCGGAGGATTAGAAAAAGGAAATACATTTGAACACAGAGTTACTGGTAAAAAAGGTGTAATTGTAAGTAAAATTGCAGGTACTGATACAGATATAAAATACAACGTTATCTTTGATGGAGAAACAGAAGTCAAAGTAGTACCAAGATCTGAAATTAAACCAACCGGATGGGCAGCAGCAGTAAGTGCCGCAAAACTTGCAAAGAAAAAGGCAGTTATTGGAGCAAAAGCTGCAGCATCTGCAACTGCTTCTGCTGCATCTTCTGCAGCAAATAAGGCATCTGAAACATACAAAAGAGTATCTCCTAAAGTAGTAGCTGCTGCAAAAGCTGCTGCAGCTGCAACTGCTTCTGCCGCAAAAAGTGCTTCTGAAACAATCAAGAGAGAAACACCAGGTATGGTTGCAGCACTTAAAACAGCTGCATCTAATGCAGCAACAACTGTTTCAAACGTAGCATCTGCAACACAAGCAGCTGTAACAAATGCAGTTGCACCTGCAGCACCAGTTGCACCTGCAGGAGATGTTAATGCACAAATAAAAAGTATATTAGACGCAAGTGAATATTAAATTTATAATATTAGTGTTACTCACACTAATTTTTTATTTAATTTATTTTTTAAGAAAAAATTAAATTAAATAAAAAATTGATTTTAAAACAAATTTTAATATAAACAAATAATTTATTATGAACAAAAATCTCAATGGAATAAATTTTGAAGATGATATTTGGAAGGAATTTGACATAACTCTTGCTGAAATTAATTTAAAACCCCAACATATCAACATAAATTTGTGTCAAGAATGTAAAAGTATTAATTTAATTCATGATATTAAAGATGCTACAATTTGTAAAGACTGTGGTACTGTTCAAGGATTTACCTTAGATAAAAATCCTGAGTGGATTAATGGTGATGATGGTGGAAATGAAAATGACAGATGTGGTAATGCTACAAGTTATTTTTTTCCTCAGTCATCATTAGGAACAAATATTAAGAGTCACAAGTATGACAAAATAAAAATGGTTCACGATTGGTCTCAAATGCCATATAAAGAGAGAAGTTTGTATGAAGTATTTCAGTATATTGATGCAAAATGTGATAAAGCTGGAATTGTAAAATCAATTATAGATAATGCAAAAATTCTATACAAAGTAATTAGTGATATTAAATGTACAAAAGGAAAATCAATTATTATTAGGGGATTAAATCGTAAAAGTTTAATTGCTTCCTGTGTTTACAATGGAGCAAAAAATCAAGGTTTACCGAGAACAACAAAAGAAATTGCGGATGTTTTTGGTTTAACAGTTAAACAAGTAACAAAAGGAAATCGCAAGTATGATAACTTAATAGATAATTACAAATACATAAATGAAAGTAAGAATAATCTATCAATAAATTATATTGATAGATTCGGAACTAAATTAAAAATATCAAATGATATATTAAACTTAGCAAAAGAAATATCTATGAATATTGCAAAATTAGATATCGCTAGTGGACATCAACCACCATCTGTAGCAAGCGCTTCCCTTATTTTAGCATTAAAAATATCCAATTTAGAAATAGATAAAAAGCAGATATCTAAATTATTTGGGATTAGTGAAGTAACAATAACTAAAACATATAAGAAAATATTAGAATATGAATATATAATAAAAAACAACAAAATGACTCAGTCATTATTAAATATGTCCACAAACGATTTTTATAAAACAAGAATTGAACACAAGAAGATAGAAGAAAAAATAAAAGACCAAAATTCAGATTATATTGATACATTGATGAAATTTAATAAATTAATTATCATTGATGTGAAAGATGTAATGGGTTGTATTAATATCAATTTAATGCATGAATTTTATCAACCTAAGAGTCCGTCTACAATAAATCCATTATCAATTTCTAGTACATTTTGATATTCATTTATATGATCATGATTAAAATATTCATACTTATATGCGACTACCAATCTACCTGGATTTTGTTTAGAAAAATTGCGTAGAAAATCAAAGAATTCATTCGGTTCATTTCTATATTCATAGAATATCTTTCCATCTACAACTTCTTTTATATTTAGTGGATACTTAATAGAACATTGTTGTTCTTTTTCATTCTTATTTACAAAAATTATATTTCCATTTCTTGTAACTGTAAAATGACTCACTTGGAAATAGGCAGGTTCCTGAGCGTACATTTGTAGTTGATTTTCTTGCATGTTGATGCTTTATATATATATTATATTCATATATAATTTAAATATTTCAATTTTTCAGCCTAATTTTTTTTATTGATTTCATAAATAAAATCAATAAAAAAATTGTTCTCTCGCATTGCTCGCACTAATTTTTTTTATTTCATAAATGAAATAAAAAAAATTGAGCCTTCAGCCTAATTTTTTTATTGATTTCATAAATGAAATCAATAAAAAAATTGAAATTATAACTATTATAAACATATATACATATAATTATAAAGATCAAAATGCCGCAACCTCCTGCGATCGCGCCCAAGGAAATTGTCGCATGGCTTAAGACCATGCTTAATGGAAATATTGGATTTGCTATTATTGATGGGGAGAATTTGATGAATCATCCTTCCCAGTATCTTAAGTACTATTATAATAATTGTATGACTGATTGTGTAACAAATTGTCTTCGTCCAATGATTGTTAGTAAAAGTCATCACATCACTCGCCTAAAGTCTCGTCTTGAAGGATGTGTTGTTCCTGATGATATTATCTATTTCTGTCTACATTCTCCGAACGAGACATTTAGTGATGATGCATTTATGATTGAACTCTTCAAGTCATTGGCAGATGAGAAGATTCCTTCTGTAATTGTTACATTGGATAATTTTTCTAATCGTCAAAATTGGAAGAAGGATAAGTTGGTTGCAATGTTTAGTTTTAATATGGCACCAAAGCGTCCTCGTAGTTTTAAGGACGAAGGAGTAATTGTCTATAAACCTAATATGGATCAAATTGTTCATACTCAAGTTATTACAATGCCATTTAAACTTGTTTCTGTCGGACAGAAGAAGCCTCGAGATAATGAAGGAATTGAAATGGCACCTGAAACATCGAAGCCTCGAATTGAAATTCATGTTCCCTAAAGTAAAAATTCTTTAACTGCATCATCGATTTTTGTAATTATTTTATATTTGAAATTGTCATCAAATATATCTTTAAAATCTTTTTTTATGTCTTCAATATCTTCTTCATTTTCTTTAGATATTAAAACCATTTTAATACCTGCCATTTTTGCACCAATTAATTTATGTTCTAATCCTCCAATCTTTGTTATATTACCAGATAAATCTACTTCACCTGTCATTGCCATATCATGTTTAACTTTTTTATTTAAAAGAATTGAAATGAATCCAACGGTAAATACAGCTCCCGCACTTGGTCCATCTTTTGGTATCGAACATTGAGGTGCATGAATGTGAAATCCATTTGTAAATTGATCTTTTAATTCTTTTTGAATGTTTCTTAATTTATTATGTTGTATGTAATTGACAGCAACTGTAAACGCACATTGTATACTTTCTTTCATTACATCACCCAACGAACCAGTAAGTTTAAAAGTAAAAGACTTATCAGATGAATAATTATTTTTAATTTGTATTGGAACAATTCCTCCAACACCAGATGTTGTTGCATATAATCCATTTATTATCCCAACTTCAGAAGTTTCATGAATTTTTTGTTGTACAATTGGTTTTTCATCTAATAATTTTAATATATCATCATATGATAACTTTACAGAATCAGGGTAGGAAGTAAGCATATATTCTTTATTTAATTTCATTATTATTAATTCCATTTTTCTTTTAATATCTCTAACACCTGCTTCCATTGTAAAATCAATTATCACTTTCTTTAATGTGTCATCATCAATTTCAATTTTAGTTTTAAATCCAATTGAATCTATTAATTCTGGTATCATAAATTTATTTAATATATGAATTTTATCATATATTGTATATGCTTTAACTTCAATATCAATAAATCTATCTAACAAAATTGGATCAACTAATTTTTTATCATTAAATGATGTCATAATAATACAATTATCTAATGGAAAATCAATTCCTTGAAAAAATCTATCTTGGAATGTCTTATTCATATTTGGATCTGTTAAATGAATTAAAATAGATGATATTTCATTTGTCGATCCACCATGTTTTGCACATGATTTATCTAATTCATCAAAATATAATATACATCTATTCTTACCAATTTCTGCCATCTTTCTAACAATTAAGCCAGGTTGAGAACCAGAATATGTATATCCATGACCATGTAAAAGTTCACCATCATTTTGTCCTCCAAGCGTTATTTGAATAAATGGAATATCTAATACATCACCAATTGATTTTGCTAAAAGTGTTTTTCCAACACCAGGTGGTCCATATAATGCAATAGATGAACCTTTACCTTCTGGATTAGAAATCCATTTTGAAACTTGTAAAATTAATTGTTCTTTTACTTTTTTATGACCATATGTTAAATTATTCATCTTTGTATCTAATTCTTTAATATATGAATTTAATGATTGAGATACTAATTTATTTTTAAAAAAGTTAATATCTTCGGGATTTGACCATGGAAAATTTATAACTGTTTTAACATACATTAATTGTTTATAATAATCATTATTATTTAATTTCATTTCTGCAACTTTTTCTAGTGCTAATTGTTTAACAGTTTCTGGAATATATTTTGAATGTAATATTTGTTTTTTATAATCTGTATCATTAACTACTGACATACTTTTAATATCATCTTTTAATAACATATTTATTTTCTTTAATCTTAATTGACTCATAAATGGTAAACTCTCATAAATAGAATCACAAACATTATGTAATGACTTCTTTTCTTTTAATAAATTAAATATCATACCTCCTAAATTAATTGCATTTTCATCTCCTAATAATAATATACGAATTATATGATATATATCGGAACCATGTGTTTGTTTATCTATAAATTCTTTAAATATTTGACTGATAGTTTTATTATTTAAATGTGTGTATTTTTGATATAATTCATCAAGATATTTTATATAATCACTAATTTGTAAAACAATTATATCACATAATCTTGAATATTTTAAAACATTCTTTTTAAAATTTTTACTATCACTTTCATCCAATTGATCAACAATTGTTTCAATATGTTTTCTTTTATTATATAATCCAATATTTGTTATCTGAGATGTTTTAAAATATATGTTAATATCATCATTCACAAAATAACCTTTTATTATAATATAATGTGTATTATTATATAAATATAAATCATAAACATTATCTATAATATCATCTTTTGATAATTTATTTTTTTTGATAAAAATATTATTATTAAATAAATTAAAAGTATCAACTATTTTTTCTCTTTCTACTATTTTTAATTCAGATACCCCCGTTGGAGAAAATATTCTTGAATAAAATTCTATTATTTTTTCTGTATCTTTATCATATGACGTACTTGAATATAATTTAATTATATCATGTATATTACTCATTCCAATGTTATTTATTAAAATTTTTAAATTCGGTTTAATATCTATTAAAGGAGTGTGAATTTCTTTAGAAGCTATTAATAAATTTTTATACTGAGGTAATATTCTAAGTTTTGATATTTGAAGAAATAATAAATCAAATTTTTTTTCATTATATAATTTCTGTAATTGATTATCCATATCTTTACATACATCTTGTAATACAACAGAACTATTATATATTGTATTTAATTGTTTTAATACTTCAAATAACTCATTCAAATATACATTTTTATCATTAATTGAAATATTATTATTTTTTGAAAGATGGTGTATATGTCCACGTAAATTATCTATTAATTTTACATATTCATCATATTCATTACGCAATATATAATTTTTATATTCCTTTATATTCATTATAATTATAATTATATAATAAATATAATTTTTATACAAATTGATTTGGTATAAAAATTATAGTATAATATTTGATACTAATTTATGGTATCATTTAATAATTTATCTACAAAATTATTTAAATTATTAATTTTATTTTCATAAGAATTTTCTTCAACAATAAGATTAGAAATAAATTCTATTAATATTAATTTGGTTTCATCTTTGATCTGAAAATCATTCATATTTGAATGTATTTGTTCCATTAATGTATAAAATTCTGAAACATAGTCTCTTTCAATAATAGTAACTGTTTTTGATTCATTATCTTCAATTGATGTTTGAGTATCTACTTCATTATTTAATAAATTAGAATCATTATTATATGTTAAAGTTAATATTTCATACTTACTTTTAATTTCTTCATTCTTATTTTTAATCATTTCATTTAATCTTTTAATATCTGTTTCTTTAATTTCTATAAATGAATCACAATATTGTTGTACATTTAATTTTAATTTATTTTCAAACAAATTAACAATACTACAAATATATGCATTTGTTTCATTAATATTATTTGTTATTTCTAATTTTTCTTCATCAGACATCTTATTTACACAATTTATATTCGTATTGTAATTTATCTTATTATAATAATTTCTAAATAAATAAAAATTATCAATCATTGTTGTGTAATCATCATACAATAAATCATTTTTTAATTTATTTGAAACAATTATTTCTAATTCTTCATCACTTAATTTAACTTTATTTTCTATCAATAATTCTGCTCTTGAAAAATTCTTTCTATCAGTAGCACTTATATTTATTAATCCATTTAAATCTATCGAAATTGATACATTTATTACAGGAACTCCTCTTGGCTGTTTAGGAATATCTTTCAATACAAATTCTCCTATCATAAAATTTTCATGGATAAATTGACTTTCTCCTTGATATATTTTTATTACAACTTCTGTCTGATTATCAGCTTCAGTTGTAAATTGCTTTATTTTATTTGTTGGAATTGTTGTTCCACGATCTATTATACTTATAAATTGTCCTCCAACCGTCTCCACTCCAATCGATAATGGAACAATATCCATTAATATCATTTGATTGTTTAATAATTTATTACCATATAATGCTGCTCCAAATGAAACTGCTGTTAATGGATTTATTATATATGTATATTTCTTCTCATAAAATTCTTCTATTGTGCTTTTCATAAATGGAACTTTAGATGTTCCTCCAATCAATATTACATTATCTATTTCTTCCCTCTTTAAATTAGATATTTCTATAACTTTTTTTATTGGATTTAATAATCTATCTTTAAGAGGTGTGAGAAGTTCTATATATTTATCATTTGTTATACCTAAATCATTTTTGTCTGTAGTTGGAGTTGATGTTGTATCAGATAATTTTATTTTAATATCCTCTATCTTTTTAATATTATCTTCTGTTTTATCCCATCCAAAATATTCAAATAATATATTGTTGATGTCTTCACCACCTAATAAATTATCTCCACTTGTCGCAATTACTTCATATATATCTAATCCATCTTCATCTTTTGTTGCAGTTAAAATAGATATATCAGTTGTTCCTGCACCAATATCAACAACCATTATATTTTTATCAAAATTTTTATTATAATGATAATATGTAATACATGCACTTGTTGGTTCATTAATGATTCTAAATAATTTCATTCCAGATAATGTAAATGCATCTTTTGTAGATTGTCTTTGTTTTTCGTTGAAGTATGCTGGAACAGTTAAAATAATTTCATAATCTAATGGGAGTCTTTCTGATATTAAATGTTGATCAATTATCTTTTTAATCTTAGATAATAAAAATGATGTTAATTCTACTATGGAATATTCTTTTTCATGAACTATTATATTTTCTGTAGACATTCCAATTAATCTTTTTAAATTTCTTATGACAATCCATTCTTTATCATTAATATTTAATACATCATTCCCTGTTACAACAATCGAGTTGTTGATGGCAATTAAAGATTTAATAAATGAATTATCTTGATTATCTTTTATAATTGTCAATTTATTATTATGATAATATGAAATACAAACATTGTTAGTCCCTAAATCAATTCCAATAATCATAAATTTATAATTATAAAATTATGATTAAATAAACTTATTAACTATCTGTTTTAGATTCTGATTCTGGAGTTTTTTCTTTTACATAATTATAAAATTCATTAACCCATGTATAATCTCTAAAAATTAATCCATAGAATTGATGAGTACTTGCTAGTTTATTAAATAACTTTTTATCCCCATTTGGCTTATCATCCCTCTTTAGAAAATCTTCTTTTGTCTGTTGATTAAATTTTAATAATAAATTAAATATCTCATCTACTCCCAATTCTGTATCTTTAAATAATTTTATTTCTTCTAGATGATCACGTAATGTGATTTCATTCATTTTATCATTTTGATGATTTGTATTTAGAGAAAATATATTTGTATATTTTGCACTAATCTTATTAATAAAATCAGGAATCTTCTCAAAAGAATATATACTCGTTACAGGATTTGAACTATTTAAATATTTAATACATCTTCTAATATCCTCTTCACTTTTAACATCATGTATAAAATATAAAATATCTTTATCAATACCATCATCTTCATATAATTTTTTAAGAGCATGAAATCTATGTTGACCATCTGCAATATAAAAATGATCTGTATCCATACCTTCTTTATAAAAACACATAATATCTAATGGTTTAATAAATTCATCTGGATTCTTTAAATAATGATTATAAATATTTTCAACATGTTCTTTAGAGACTCCTCTATTTTCTTTACTAAATTCTAAAAATTCTAATATCTTACTAAATTTATGTTCAAATAATTTATTTTTATAAACTTCATTACCAAATAATACATCTTTAGCATATTTTGTTTTACTAACTGATGAATCCTCACTTGTATCTGATTCATCTGAATTACTTGTTTCAGATCCTGAATGGGAACTAGAATCAGATTCTGAATCTGATTGTCTAATAACAAATTCTTTATCAACATCGTCTAATAATATTTGTTCCATAATTTTTGTAATAACACTTGTAGTAACATTTGATGGTTCCATTATTAGTATAAAATTATTTGTTTATATAAACTGTAAAAAATTGAGACTTCATCCTAATTTTTTTATATTTCAATAAATCGAAATCTAAAAAAATTGAGACTTCATCCTAATTTTTTTATATTTCAATAAATCGAAATCTAAAAAAATTGATATTTCATTAAATTATTCTTATTAACTAACAATGTATAATATGAACACAAATATATTTGAAGAAGTTCCCAAGATCGATCCGAAATATACAACAGTTAAAACTATCCAACAAATGGAAGAAGAAATGAAACTCACAACTCAAAAGGAAATGGAAAAATTATCTTCTGCAATGAAAGAACGTGTATCTGCTCCTCAAAAACCATTTGAAGTTGAAGAATCTTTTCTACCAGGTTCTGACAATGAAGATAATGATATAGAAACATCTGAAGATGAAAAACAAATATTATTTTCTATAAATGGATTAAATGGTATTAGTAAAAAAACTAAAGGAGATAAGAAAAAGCAATATGCAAAACCTAAACAAGAACATAATTTAATAAATAATGTTATTATGGTTGAAAAGTTAAAGAATGAGATTGATAAATTAGAAAATAGAATTAGATACAAGGATTTAGATATATCAAATTTAAATGTTGATAATCTAAAATTAAAAACATATGTTGATAAACAAAAATTATTTGATCAAATTATGAAAGAACTAAATGAAAAAGAGATGAAAATTAATGATTTTCATAAATTATACTTAAATGCAAAAAGTAATAATTCTAGTAAAATTGTTATTTTTCAATTAAGTGAATTACAAAAATTATTTGAATTAATGCAAAAATATATTGATATGAAAGATATACATCAACAACTTGATAAATTTGCTGATCCTATTTTTAAAAGATTAATTACCGGTAAAACAGATTCTATCGTACACGAATATGAAGTCACACATACATCAATTAATTATGATCTTGAAAATACAGAACAATGGCTTATAATGGTTGAATATTTTTATATGTTTGTGTTGGGATTATGTGCTGTAGGTATTCTGTACTTTGTAATTTGTAATCTAATTTGAAAATTCATCTATAACATTATTTTTTTGTATAATTGTAACTTCTTTTGTAATATATTTTAATAATATATCATCAGTGAATTGATTATTTAATAATTTTATTAAAAGATCTAAATATCTATAATTTTTATTAAATTCACCATATAATTGATCAATTTTATTTTTTGTATCATATACATCTGAAAAATTTTCACTTGTGGATGTTTCTAAAAATTTATCAAAATTATGTAATCTTAAAATGATTTTTCCAAATTCTGCAATTATTGTTGATTTTTTTTTATTTATTAAACAAATTAATTCTTTATTTTTTCTTATTTTATATTCATCATCAATTTTATGGAATAAATAAATTTTATATTTCATACATATTTTTATGAATTTATTAAATGATTTATCATTTTTCATATTCTTTTGAATAAAATAACTATATGGTTCTTCTGAATCATCATAATTTTCATACAAGTATTTATTAATATTTAATTCACTCATTTAAAATATAGTAGATATATATTTTAACTAAAGAAACGCAATAATTTTTCGTCAAAATGTTGTTCTTTATTTAAAACAAATTGAACAATTAAATTTCCTTTTTTACCTTCAGAATTAGAAATTCCATAATTTTCTATAATATATTTAAATTTATTTCCATCAAATCCATATTTAAAACAATTATCTATTTTTATTGTAACTTCTTTTTCATCTAAATGAATAAAACTAAAAATTAATCCATTAAATAATTGATATAATGATATTTCAAAACGTATTATTAAATCATTATCTTTCTTTTTATATTTCATATTGTTGGTTATAATAACATCTATAATTAAATTACCAACAGTATTACCAACTTTATCTCCCAATCCTTCAAATACTACTTGATCTCCAAATAGAGGAACTTTAACTGTTTCTTTAACATTTGTGTTATTGACTTTACGTATATATGTTATTTCTTGACATTTATCATTATATACATCTTTCATATTTGTGTTTATACTAAATTCAATATCTAATTTAGTTTTTTCAACCTCTTGTTGATACTCAGATAATGTTTCTTCTGTTTCTGTAGATAATAAATTATTTGTTTTAATATTTGTTAGTATGTCAATTATATCATCAAAAGAAATATTATCCTTTGATATTAATCCCATTATATTTATCATATTTTTAGGGTTTGTAAGAATATTCATAAACTGACATTTAATTTTATTAAAATTATGTATTGAATCTATCTTTGATAATATTTTTGTAAAAACAAGATGTATATTTAGACTATCATCATTATTTAAATTATCGTATTTTGATCGTTTTTCAGGATCACTTAATATATCATAGGCTGTTTGTATTTCATGAAATTTTTTAATATCAACATTTTTATTTTTATCAGGATGATATTGAAGAGCTTTTTGATGATATGCTTTTTTGATTGTTTTTACGGAAGAATTTTTTCTAATTTCTAATACTTTATATAAATCCATTTGTATAAAATATATGTTTAACTTTAAATAATTATTTGTATATACATAATATAATATGGCAAGTTTATTAAAGACACTAAAATCAAATGTTAATACAGGAGGAGGTAAAGTTGATGGAGATAAATACAATCCCGATGTTGCAAACTTATATAATGAAACAAATGAAATCAGAAATACAACCAAATACGAACTTTCTGGAAATGGATATAAAGTTATTAGTGAAAAATTACCAACAAATATTAAATCAAAAGATGATTTAAAAATAGAGTATCAAAAATTAAATGAATTTCAAACTGCTGAAACTTTAAAAAAGATTGCAGAATTAGAGAATGAAAGAAATGTAGAAAAAGAAAGATTAAATAAACAAATAGATCATGGTAAAAAATTAGAAGAATTAATTAAAATTAAAAGAAAGGATCCTGTAGATAATTTCCAAGCATCTACACATGTTGAATTAAAACAAATTCAAATTAATAATAATGATAGAGCACTTAAGGAAAAACAAAAATTTAATTCAATTGTTAGTGAATTAAATAACATTTTAAATAATTAATATAAATTAATATATGGAAGAATTAAATCAAAAATTAGACAAAGGTACATTTAATAGATTCAAATTAATACAACATCTTATTAAAAAATATCCTATTATACATTACAATATATCTAGAATTGAAGAAATAAAAAATACATATATTGAATATACACCTAAATATACTATTATAACTGGTAAAATTAAATTTTCTGAATCAGAATTTTTATCCAAACATGTTTTAAATCAATTAGAAACTTTTAATAAATATATTCAAATAGTTGAAGATAATATAGATATAAAAATAGCAGGGAATTCTGTTAATATTGATGATAATAAATTAATTAATCAAATATATAGTGTTGTTAAATTATTTCATAAATTATATGGTAATAAAAAAATTCAATTAAAGATTGGATTAACAGATATTGAAAAGAAAATTGATGGAGAATTAATAACAACAGAACATGTAAATGGTGGATTAAATTATGTAGGAACTGGCAAGATAGAAATTTTTAGAAGAGAAGAAGTCGTAAAAGTATTGTGTCATGAACTTGCACATGATTATAAATTAGATTGTGAAATGATTGATAATTTTGATCCACAAATTGTTAAAAAATTTAAGATAAAAACAACAATAGTTGAACAATCAATAAATGAAGGATATACAGAATTCATGGGACTTATACATCATATAGCTATCTTAAGTTATTATACTAATATTCATATTTGGTTATTATATCATTATGAAAAAATATGGAGTTTATATCAAGTTTGTAAGATATTAACTCATTATAAAATGAAACGTTTTGAAGATATATATACTACTGAATTTAAACAAGGAACTAATGTATTCTCATATTATATTGTAAAATTCTTCATATTATATAAATACAATAATACTTGTTCATATAAATCATTTGTACATGTAATGGATGATCATGAAGTTATTAAAATAATAAATGATAATTTAAACCAAGGTTTTGATGGTGGATTACGTATGACTTTATTCCAACTTAAATAAACTATCTTTTAATACAACCTGATAAATAACTATTTTCATCACTAAATGGGGTATCTATGGGTTCATATTTATCTTTATATAATTGACATATTAAGGTAACATCTTCAGTACCTAATTTGTCTGTAATATTTACTGGACTAACAACAAAAATTAAATACATTATTGGTCCATATAACATTTCTTTAGCAACTAAATATTGATTTTCATTATAATTATCAAATATAGTTCCTGTATTAGTATACGTTTCTTTATCAATCGGTGTTCCTCCAATATAAGTAAATTCGATAATTGTTCCAATTAATGACATATAATATATATATATTAAAACTTTATGCCAATTAAAGAAAAATTTCAAAAAAATTGAAATTTATTTTGTATATATTTTATTATAAGATATTTATGTCACTAATGACCTACCATTATTCAACTGCCGGTTGTTCCAAAAAATTGTCTTCTAAACAAGATGATCCCCAAGGATAAACTAAACCAATTCCTGATCAAACAGGATCAAGAACTCGTGCAGTTCCTAAACATACAGAACCATAGACGCATGTTGTTAACTCAGTCACTAGTGCATGAGTTCGAACAGTTCAATATGGTTCTACGGATTCAGTTCGAGCAATTTGATCAGTTCCAGATTAAGACGCTTGAGCAGTTCCAGATTGAGCAGAATGCTCAATTCAAGCAGTTCCAAATGAAGCAAGATACAGTATTCAAAAACTTCCAGATGGATCAGAAGAAAGAGTTCGAGCAGTTCCGGATGGAGCAGAAGAAGCATCTCGAGCAGTTCCAGATGGATCAGCCCAAGATACATGTGGATTGTAGATTCGGGGGAGAAATGCTGATGGACTCACCCCGTGATGTTCCGTTCAAGATCCCAAGTAACTTTTGCATTGTTTGTACATGCGATTATGTGTGCAAGTACATGTCTAATGATGCCATCTTTGCCATTCCGTCGCAGTTTGAGTGGGTACATGGCAATTGAGACTTTCCTAATTTTTTTATATTTCATAAATGAACTAAAAAAAATTGAAATTTATTTTATATATGATACTCTTTAAGATTTTTACACCCGCTCTCCGTGTACCCACCCGACGACATTCCTTCACAGGCCTGTTGTTCCGAGTGCTTCCACGTCAGAGTACCCTCGTCTTCGCGCAGATGGCGCTTACGCTTAACGATCTGCTTAACCAGCTGGTCGAGCTCAAGGCTCGCGTCAAGCAGCTCGAGGAGCTGCTTGACGAGTGGTGCGATGAGGGCCAGCACTGCGACGACTGGGGATGCCCGCTGAAGCATGACCCGTCAACGGTGCAGTGCGCAGCGGGCCAATACTGCCTCAAAGGAGTCGTTTGCAGGCTGAAGCATGACCCGTCAACGGTGCAGTGCACGCGGGGCATCAACTGCGACCTGCGGTGGTGCAAGTTGCTGCACCCGAAGGTGGACTGTCCCGATGGTACCACCTGCACTAAGAACTGGTGCAAGCGGTACCACAACGATCCGCTATTCTCGGCAGTCGAGCCGGAGTAGACATTCCGGATGTCAGACCGGACGGAGAAGATACTCTAGTGAACAAATTTTCGTGTGGCTCCAGAGGAGCGTTAGATAGCATCATTAGACTATATGTCGAAATGATGATGTCCACACGGAACAAAAAGCGGCGCAGCAGTGCGTCGGGGTAATTCCCTCAAAAACTTGTCAAGTGTAATCGTCTACGGTTATGCTTGGCTACAAACCAACCAAAAACCAAAAAAAACAAAAACACAAACACAAGACCATTAATTTATTAATGCTCTTGTATCAAAAGATTTAAATAAAAAAATTAATGAATTAATTTTTTTATTTTATAAATCAAGTTTATTTATAAATTAATTTTTGTTTTTATTATTTTTTATTATTTTTTTATCATTTACGCAGTTGCACCGGCGGCGCGGGAGCGTCTCTTGGAGGCGGCAGGGGCTTCAGGTGCTGCGACTGCTACGGGCGCAGGAACTTCGGCTACTTCAACTTCCTCTACCTTGCCCGCGGCCTTGGGGTAGTGTCTGCTGAGTTGCTTTTGGAAGTTTCTGAAGTCGAGTGTCTCACCATCCTTGAGTGAGAAGAGCTTTTGGAGCGCCTTGTCGGGATGGATTACACGTCTATCTTCCTTCGCGCGGAGATCCTTGTCTCTGACGTAGGCGTAGATTTGCTTTGCAACTTCAGTTCTGGGGAGCTCGACGCCCTCATCAATCTTGAGGAACTTGCGGAGAGCTTCAGGTACTGCTGTTGCCTTGGCGAAGCCAGAAGGCGCGCGATCCTTCTTGGGAGCGCTGCGTCTTGACTTACCACCGGCCTTAACTTCGCGGCCGTGTTGCTTCATTGCAGTCTTAAGAAGAGTTGCCATCTCCTTTTGGAGGCTAACTACTTGGGATTGCTTTTCCATATATTGAGTCATTAATGATTCAAATGTTTCATTTTGTTCGTCTGCTGCTACTTCAACGGCAACAGGTTCAACTACTACAGGAGCAGGTGCGGGAACGGGTTCTTCAACAACGGTCTTGGATTTACGGGAGGTTTTTGCGGATGACATGGTATTCTTATTATTATACCTTTATATTAAATTTGATTCAAAATATTATATTATCAATTTTTTTAATAGCATATTAAGGGTATATGGTTAATTTATGGTGTCGTTTTTATATAAAAAATATAGATTTTGGTGTCATATAATATATCCCTTTATATCATAATATATAAAGAATCTCAAATATTTAAAGAAATTACTATATATTATGAATATAAATGCAGAAGTTGGAAGTTATTACTACAACAGAATCAGATCGGGATAAAACAGAAAGAAATAAATTAATCGATAAACTGATTGAATTCAAGCATTATAAAATAATGTCTCGGAGTGAAACATTATTAAATTCATTAAAAAATTATTTAACTCCTGATAAAATGGAAAAGATTTTACCTATCTTAACAGGTGAATCTGTCATATCTATCCGAGTAATTGAATGGTTTGTTACGAACTATTGTAAAAAGAAGAATATTGCTTTCATTAGAAAGGATAAAAATAGTAAAGATATATATTTCAATGTATATTTAAACTATAAAAGTCAGCTAAAATCATATAATAAAGATTTATTTGATCCATTTTGTCGCGGAGAAGAATTAATTGATTTCCATATTAAAGATAATACTTATATTGTTACAAACATACCACAATTAAATTTTTTTAAATGGGCATTAGAATATGATATTGTTGATTATATTGTTAATAATCTTGATGATATCTATAAAGATATGACTGAAAATAACAGTAAAGCAAAGAAAAAGGCTGATAATAAGAGACAAGAATTATCAGGCTGTGCTACAAAAAAATTAAATCAATTAAATGTTAAAATTAAATTAAGTGTATAAATTAACGTCTTAAATGGTTCTGAAAGTCAGAATCATTTGATGTTTCACTATCTATATCATCTTCTTCATCATCTTCTTCATCATCTTCTTCATCATCTTCTTTAATTTGTTCATTCATATCATCAATTTCTGATGACATCTCGGATAATGTAATATCTTTTCTTGTATTATTACTATTTAATTCACTTAATAAACTAGTAATTTTCTTATCTTTCTTTAATTTATTGAATAAATCATCATTTATATCATGTAATCCAAAGTGATACATTTTTGCAACATTATCTATTTTAGAATTAGTATTACTCTCTGAAGATTCTGATTTTAATAGATTTTTTTGAACCATTCCTGCAGATGAACCTAACATTCCTGAAGGGTATGGAACAATATGTTGTTCATCAATATATTTATCATCTGAATTTGCTTCTGTTTCTAAATAATTTACCTCTGTTGCATCTTCTTTATCATCTATAAAACTAATTACTTTATTTTGTATTTGTTCAATCATGACAGGTTTCAAATATATTCCAAATATATCACCAGATATCCAAATTGCATGTAATTCAAGAATTGATCTAAGAAAATTATTCTTTGTTAACCCATCTAAATTAATTTCATTTCCATTTTCAATTATTTTTATTCCATTTGTTATTTTTAATTTTATTAATCCATTAGAAGCATACTTTTTTTCATCAGATGAATTATTATTTTCTAAATATAAATTTTTTATCAATGATTTATATTTAATTGATGGTTTATTTTTAAACCACTCATTCTTATTTTTTCTTGCATCATCAACAACCTTCTTATCTAAATTTTTTAAAAAATTTATTAAGATAGGTACCTTTAAATTACAATCATATAATGGTAATATTAATTCGTTAAAATATTGACTCTTTTGTAATTCAAAAATATTTAATAATTGTGGAGTTTGAAATAATAATTTTTGACCTACTTTTTCATAATAAATATGAACTAATTTTTTATCATTCATTTCATTAACTTTGGAGTAAATTATTTTGTTTAAATCTATTTGATTTATTAAAAGGATTTTATTTTCTTCCATATAAAATAAATAAATTTTTTATTTTATATGTTTAAACACATATTATAAATTAATCAGATTTTGGTGCTCGCCTTCTTGTTGCGAGACTTTGGCTTCGTATCTTCCTCGACAGGCTCAGACTTCTCGACTACCTTCTCAACTACCTTCTCGGTAACCTTCTTGGTAGTCGTCTCAACTAGATCCTTACGAACCTTCGTGTCAGTCTCGTCATCAGAATCAAGGAAACCATTTTCAGTATCAACTACAGATGCAGTCATAGGTCTTACTTCAATGTACTTCAGTTTAAGACCGAGACCATATTTGCGCTTACCATCAGTGTCTGCGCTCTTGGTCGCATACAGTTTGCAGATAGTAAAGAGAGGACGGAACTCGCACTTGTAGCGGATGTACTTTTGTACGTCATCCATTGTAGGCGTTTTCATTTCCTCTCTCTTGCCATTATCATTTACAAATACCTTCGTCTTAATTTCTCTTGACTTAAAATCAAAATCAAATTTCATGGTCGCATAATCAGGGCGACCAGGCGCGTCATCATCTGCATCAGGATCGACTGCAGCTTGGCGAACGAGTGGTTGATACTTGTAGGCAGACGCCTTCTTCTTATCACCCCAAATTTCCTCCTTCGTCTCTTCGCAGTGCTTGTCAAGTGTAGTTAGCATTTCGTGAAACTTCTTTGAGTCATCATCTTCGAGGTTGAATGGAATCTTCAGTTTGCCACGTTCCATGTCAGTCATAGGTTGACCGTTGTTGCCGAGACGCGGCTTGCCATCCTTATCATTTTTAGAAGGAAGACCGTAGTTAAATAATTTCATCCACGGACCTTGAACGGTCGGCATCTCCTCCTTACCATCTGAATCATACATCGGTACAGAGAGCAGTTGGAATTTAGTCATGCCAGGGATCTTTGCATTTTCAATCGGTGTCGTCAAAACAAGCTTATCGGTTGTGAATTCATCATATTTGATTGTGGGCATTTTTACGATTATAATTATTGTATTATTTCAAATCAAAATATAAATTAATCAATTTTTTTACGTGCTCAGACCTGCCTTGCCACCACGAGAACGTCTTGCCTTCGGAGGCGGAGCAGGCTTCTCTTCCTCCTCTTCCTCCTCTTCTTCCTCGGGCTCAGGTTCAGGTTCTTTCTTACTCTTCTTAGTCTCTTCTTTTTTTGCAGGCTTTGCAGTTACCTTCGGCGCTTCTTCCTCTGACTCTTCGTCATCTTCGTCAGCGACAGGCTTGGCAACTTCCTTGGTGAGCGTACGACGTTCACCTTCATCATCGTCATCATTAATGAAGCCACCATCATGAACTTCTTCTTGAGAATATTGAGATGGCTTCACTTCGATGTGCTTGAGTGTAAGAGTTAGACCATACTTTCTCTTACCATCAGTATCGGCAGCCTTGCTCGCATACAGTTTGCTGAGAGCAAAGACAGGACGCAGTTCACACTTGTAGCTGACATATTTCTTAACGTCATCAATTGAAAGAGTTTCAACTTCCTTTCTGTCACCATCAATATTTTGATATACTTTCGTCTTGATTACTCCAGTTTCATATTCAAAATCAATCTTTACACTAAAATAATCAGGCTTAACAGGTGCATCTTCCTCGGCGTCCGGATTCTCAGGTGGAACACGAACTAGAGGAGTGTATTTATATACATTGGCCTTCTTCTTATCTCCAAAAATTAATTCACGTTCAGTTTCACACTTCTTATCAATCTTCTTAATGAGATCATAAAATTTCTTCTGTTCAACATCATTAACATTAAAAGGAATTCTTAGCTTACCACGTTCGCGATCAGTTAGTGGTTGCCCACTTTGACCAACAATTGGCTTACCAGTCTTATCAGTCTTAGGAGGAAGACCATAGTGATCTAGAGTCATCCATGGACCTTGAATTTGCGGGCTAAATTCCTTGTCATCTTTCGCATAACGCGGCCATGACATTAATTGATACTTAGTAGTATTCGGATATTTTATACTGTCAACTGGCGTTGATAGTTTTAGGTCATCAGTGTTAAATGATTTGTAGGAGATTGTCGACATTTTATATAAATTAAAGGTAGTTATTATCAATAAATTGAATTATCAATTTTTTTTAAAGGATTTATTTATAAATTCCTTGAAAAAAATTAGTGTGAGCAACGCGAGAGAACAATTTTTTTTAAAGGATTTATTTATAAATTCCTTGAAAAAAATTAGTGTGAGCAACGCGAGAGAACAATTTTTTTTAAAGGATTTATTTATAAATTCCTTGAAAAAAATTAGTGTGCGGATTTATATATTAATAGTCATCATCTTTGTATTAGTTGTCCACTTTTGTATAAAATCTTTATTTAATGCTTTCTTTTGATATCTATTTGATTCAGAAATAATTTTTATTTCATTATAAATTTCTGAATCGGTATCTTTTAATTTTTTAAACAAGTATGGTTGAATACGAGTTAAAAATGTCATGAAATGCCCTATATGAGAATCTTCTTTAATATATTTAAATTCATATGAATTATCCTTATTCGATTCAATAAATTTTAATAGTTGAGGTTTTAAATATTGATTGTTTTTCTTAAATTCAAAATGTTTCTTATTTGAAACAGAATTTGTATTTAATATATTCGCGATTAGTTCATCTATTTCAGTATACTTTTCAACATCTTTTTGTTTGATATTGAAAAGACCATACTTGTTGTAGAGAAGTGTGTATTCTAATTGAACAGGTTCAAGCTCCATTTTATATACAATATATTATAAAATTATAATATATTATAATATCAATTTTTATTCAATACTCAATCTAACCTCCCTTACCTCACAATTATCAAATCCTTTATATGTCTCATTATGTTCCTTATCAAAATAACGAGTATACATTATTTCTAAGAATTCACAATGGGTAAAGACAGCTACTTTACTTATACTTTTATCTTTTTGCAGTAAGATAGATAAATCATCAAACCATTTTATACCTCTCTCTAATATACGTTCATTTGATTCTCTCGGAATTGTCCATGGTATACTTTCAGATACCATATCTAAATTTAATTTTTTATATGTTAATTTCTGTAGTTCTGATTTATTAGATCTTTTATTACACACATCTCCTCTTCTTTCCATTATGCGATCATCTACTATAACTTCCTTTGTATGATTAACAATTGCATATTCCATTGTTTGAATACATCTCGACAAAGATGATGAATATATTAAATCTGGTTTATTATCAATAAAATATTGTTGGAGATTTTTAGCTTGTTCAATCCCATGATCCGTTAATTTTGCATCTATATGTTGCTCATCTCTAAAACTTGATTCTCCAAATAACTGATACGCAATATTATGGTATCCCTGACCATGTCTTATAAAAAATAATGATATTATTCTTGTCATCATAGATAAATATATATATCCTATATATTTATATATTTAAATTTCAATAATTATTTGTTTTCTATGTACAAAATCTTCTAATAATATTTTTATACCATCTATGGAATAATCATCACCAATGTACTTATTGTTTTTTACTAAAAAGTTCTTAAATTTATTATTAATATAAAATATACTAATAACATCATTTGGAAATAATTCTTTATGCTTACAATAATTACATAATATATAATTTAATAAAACATGCATCTTTATTTCTTTAGATTTAAATTTTAAAAATTCTCGTATATTATCATCTAAACATACAATATCGTTTAATTTATATTTTCCATACATAAAATATAAATTAAAATTTTATTATAAAATAAACAATTAAATCATAAAACTCTCTACTTCATCAGACTTAAGTGTTCTACCGAGAATATCATCGATTAAACTATTCTCATTTAATTTCAATGTATCAATACTGTTCTTAATTTTACTTGTTATATCCATATCGTTATATTCTGTGTTTTCTAAGATGTCATTATCCATTAATATTTCGGGAAATCCTGTACCACACTTGATTGCTCTTCCCATAATTAATCTTGAAGAAACTGATTGAACTTTATCAACCTCCCCAAATACTGCACTATTGACTAACATCTCAACAGTTCTTTCAAATGATGCCTTTGATAATGGATCTGTATCCATACGACCAAATCCATGACGATCAATTGACACAATCTCTCCAGTATTTGTCATTACATCACATAAGATTGATATGTGGTGATAGTTCAATTTGTTATCACCTGAGAATACCATATTAATTTCTTTTAATAATGCTTTTCTTGCTGCTTTAATACCATATAACTTGTAAATAGTATTAATTTCGTTACAATATGTTCTATTAATATCAACATTACGAATATATCTTAATTTATTCATATTAATACCATCTGTTGTAATGATATATTCTTGTTTATTTTCTAAATCTCCTGTTTCTTCATTAAAATTTATTAATAATTTTTTATCAATCTCAGGAACATCATTAATGTATGATACTCCCTTTAATTGAAACTCATATAATATCATATTTTGAATATCTAATAATATACTATTGTCAAATTCAGATATGTCAAATCTAATATGAATATATAGTTTTTCTGCATTATCATTGGTAGTCATAATACATCCATTAATTATACGTTTGACTAAATCTCTATACGATTTATTTTTATTGTTTGATAAGTCATCCCAGAAATTTATAAACTTTGTCTTTATTTCTAACATGTTTAATTTCTTCTCAAATAACTTCTCCTTCGATATTTCAAATCTATATAACCAAGGTAAGTTTTCTGGCTTAATGTTAAAGTTTCCATATAGATTCATTGAACTCTTCTTAATAACTTGATCATCAGTCATATAATTGTCTTTTAAATCATTGTCAAATACAATATCAACCTTCTTTACGACATCTTTTAAGACAGTGTATTTTAAATATGCTCCAATTAAATATGCTAAATCCTTATCCTCACTCTTCTCTTTATTTAAATAGATGTACATTAGAGGTGTTTTAACATTTTTTGTATTTCTGATGATTTCGTTTAGGCGAGGAATACCTTGCATACCTTGGACACCTGCTCCCGAAGAGTGTTTTGTGTTAAGTGTATTGTGAACTAAGATGTTATCATCAACCATAAAGCTATCATTTCCCGGTACTGTAAAATCATAAACATATGTTTTAGGATCATTCAAGTATTTTAATTCTACAATTTCATCCCAGATTACATCGGCATCTAATGCTATTTCAATTAAGTCCATATTATCATTGACTTTCTTTAATTCTTGAGGAGTTAATACAGCAGTTTCTAATTCTGCTTCAAGTAAACCCAAATACTTTTTTAATGTATCTCTTCCGAGGCTTTCTGCTTTTGACATTTGAGATAAACTTCTATTCTTTTTCAACATCTTAAATATTGCGCCAGTTTCATGCACAACTTTTCCAACTTCTGGTATTTTATCTATTTCATCATGATTCATATGTTTGTCAAATCTATCATTATATTCAACTATTAAATCTAATTCTTTTTTCTTTTCATCAAGTTCAAGTCCGATTTGTTTTGAGAAGATTGTCGCATATTTACGTTGTATTGATAAACAATAAAATGTTCCTTCTCTCTCAGTATAATATGACGCATACATACCGAAATAACCAAGTAATCTATTTATATCTTTTATTAAAGTTTGACTTACAGATCCAACTCTTATTAATTGTTTTGAAGATTGAACATTTCCATCACCATCAAAATATCCACTGATAACACCACTAATGAAATCTTTGTTTGCATGATGAGTTAATGGTCCAATATGTTTATTAAAAGATCCAGTATTAAAGTTTTCCATTAAGAAGTCTTTTAAGTCTTTGGAATGAATATCATTATCTTTACCTGGTCCATATTCTCCTTTATAATGTTTTGTTGAAAATTTATAATTCATCTTTGTACAAAATTTTCTTAATATAACTTCAACTCTTGGATGTATTTTACATATACTTACATAATTGCCTCTAAAACATCCATCTGCTAAATATATACCACAAATCCATCCAAGTTGTTTATCAAGAGGACATAATACATTACCAATTTTTACTGTATTGATTGGATTTGGCACTTCGGGAATATATTTTGCTACGGGAATTCTATCTCCAACTTTTAAATCTCCTCCCTTAATTGCAACTATTCCATTTCTTGTTCTTCTTAAGAAAGAATGTGATAATGTTGCGGTTGTTTTCTTACCAGTTTTTGTTATTACTTCAACTAATTTACCATTTGCGGGATGTTTGGATATTTGACTTATTCTTCTCCATGATGTTTTACCATCATTATTAACACCAACAATATAATAATCTTCTTTTAAATCTAATATTGTACTGTCTTCGTTGTCAGTTACAGCATTGTCACCATTCTCTTTTAAAATTCCTTCTATAAAGAGTCCCATTTTCCCGTAGAATTTTTTCTTTTTAGAATTGATACCTATTATGGTGTCGTAGACACTGCTCATCTGCGTGGTCTTCTCTCCGAGACTCTGCGATCCCACGCAACCAACCATCTCTCCCGCCTCAACTAAAGACTTATTGAATGAATTAATGATTTCTTTCATAATTATATTAAACTTGTTCTTATCTAATTTATACTCATATATACATCTCTTTGGAGATAAATATTCAAGTAATCCATATCTAAACATTGATTTATGTTTCTTTTCCATTGCTACTTTTAATGATAAATCATCTGTTCTCTCAGCATTTGACATACATAATAATTTGGTATTGTTTTGATGTAATATATATTCAATTGAATCCATAATATAAATAGGATCCAAATCTTCTAACTTAGATTCAATTCCATACCTTGCATTATCGATGATACGATTAAAACTTACAGGCATAAAATATGAATCATCTAATGTTTTATATTCCATATGTGTTCTACGATATGATTTTCTAAGTGAATTTCTGAAATTTAATAATTCTTCGTAAAAATCATCATTCAAATTTTCAACATCAGTTTTATTTAATTTAAATTTCTTGACTAATTCTTCAATCTCATTTGTCGTAAAATAATATTTTTCTTTTATCTTTTCATTATTCATTTTTAATGTTTTCAATTGTGTCATTTTCTGTTTAACTTGATCTAATTGTGAATCACCATAAAGATACTGTATAATAACGTTATTTCCATTTCTTACAGTACCATCATAGTGGACAGCTAAATCTTCCATACATTTAATTAATCTTCTTTGTATATACCCTGATTCTGCAGTTTTGATCGCAGTATCGATCAATCCCTCGCGTCCGGTCATTGCATCCATGAAAAATTCAAGAGGTTTTAATCCTTCATATAAAGAAGATTCAATATAACCACGTGCTTCAGGTCTATCATCGTTTTGAAAATAGTGAGGTAATGTTCTATTGTTAACCTTCTTTTTAATTCTCGCAAAATTTAAAACAACTTGTCCTCTGCCTCCTGACATATTCGCAACATTGTCGGGTTTTCCCTTTGCCTTAGAATCAATTAAAATAAATAAGTTATTATCCTTCTTTAAATCAGCCATTGCAATTTTAGAAATATCACCAAGAACACTTTGTAATGTTGATATTATATTTGTTTCTAATACATCAGGATCAACTAAATCAGGATTATTTTCAATTTCAGTTAACATACTTTCAACTTCAATTCTCTTTTTTTTCATTTGATCTTTACATTTTTTTACACCCTCCTTACTTAAGATAACATCTTTTAATCCAACAGTTGAACCATTTGAAAGTAGGAATTGTAATATTATTCTTTGAAAGTTATCAATAAAATCTGTAGCAGCATCATTTCCATACTGATCAAGAATTGTCGTTAAAATTACTTTGTTTATAAGTTGATTTGTTAATGTCCCCTTTAATAATTTTCCATTTATAATTTCAAACTTCTTTTCACCTGTATCTGTATATTGAACTATATTTAACTTCTTTGGTAAAAGAGCACTCAATACATCATAACTTCTTACCTCTTCATTCTCAAAGTTATGTTCAATATTCTTTATTTTCATTATAATGTTTGAAGCATGATGAGGTTCCATTATCATATTCTGTCTTGTTAATAAATACGCTCCTAATGGAGCATCTTGTTTTAACTCAATCTTTGGATTTGACTCACCAGGAGCAATGATTTGATTTCTAACGTTTGCAATAAGTTCTAACTCAGTTGATGCTTGAATTGATTGAGGAACGAAAATGTTCATTTCATCACCATCATAGTCAGCATTGTATGGAGCTGTTACTGAAACATTCATACCAAAGGTAGTTAATTCGGGATCTTTAAAGATAACACATCTGTGTCCCATCATTGATAACTTGTGTAATGATGGTTGACGATTGTATAATACATAATCACCATCAACTAAATGTCTCTCAATAATATCACCATAGTGAATTTTGATATTTTTCTTTCTATATCTTAAGTCAATTGGTCTTTTATTATTTCCTTTAGGAAACACATAATTTGCTCCAGGATAATTATCTCTTCCATTCTTTACAAGTTTTGATAATCTACCAATGTTTTGAGGTGTAACTACTTCGGGGAAAGTTAATACCATTGCTAATTTAAGTGGAACTCCCAATTCATCTGTACCAATATCAGGATTTGATGTAATAACAGTTCTTCCACTAAAATTTGTTCTTTTACCTAATAAGTTACCACGAACACGTCCTTGTTTTCCCTTTAATCTTTCGGAAACAGACTTGTATAAACGCCCTCCAGTCTTTTGTTCTGACTTTTGTAACATACTTGTTTCATTGTTAAAATATGTTGCTACATGATATTGTAATACTTTATGATGAGAATCATTGTACTTGAATTCCTCATTCAAGATAGCACTCTTCTCCTTATTTACTCTTAAACGAGTATTTGACTTAATAACATCAACTAATTTATCTGTCATCGAATCTTCATAAGTTTTACTTGCAATTGTATCACGCTTAATAGAAGGTCTGATTGCAACAGGGGGAATTGGGAATGAAAGAATTACTAAGTTTTCAGGTCTGTTAATTTTCGGATCAAATCCCATTATTCTACAATCAACATCACTAATATTCTTTAAAATATTATAGCAATCTTCCGCACGTAAAATTTCTTGAATCTTCTGTTTTCCTGTATTGCTGACAACAGTTCCTTCTTCACCTTCATCTACTTTTGTTTCTGCGATGATTTGAATCTCACTTTCAATTACTCTAATATTTGGAATTGGAGCACCACAAGAGTAATCAGGATTTTGACAATATGTGATTGAACCAGTTAATCTTTTAATTTCATCAAAACGTGCTTTACCTACACGGTTCTTTAAGATATCATTCATTTCTTTCTCATTCTTATATACTAATAATTTAGAACATCTAATACATACACAACTTAAGATATTTTTAACATGCTCGATAAAACCATAATGAAATACTGGTTCTGCTAATTCTGTATGCCCAAAGTGACCGGGACAATCATAACTATTTAATCCACATGTAGCACAATTTAATTGATAATCTGTTGTACCCATTCTTGAATCAAGTAAACCGCCTCTTTTAGGTTCATGACTGTCATATGTTTCTGGAATATTTATACCATATGGATCTTTGTTGACGACACTATATCTTTTAACTTCGTCATTTCCAAAGACACAAAATTGGATTTTATTAATATTGACAATTTCTTCAGTATTATCTTCCATTTTATATTCTATAAACATATTTTTTTATATTAAAAATAGTTTTTAAAATCAATTTTTTT
>Ga0214921_10001830_pt1 | contig 35614 bp, 29 predicted proteins | sample LL1505_MetaG_FD_177992 | JGI IMG/M metagenome (GOLD analysis project Ga0214921, IMG submission 177992) | Freshwater microbial communities from Lake Lanier, Atlanta, Georgia, United States - LL-1505 | ecosystem: Environmental > Aquatic > Freshwater > Lake | place: USA: Georgia | collected... | reverse complement strand
ATCCTTGAACAAAACATCTCACAAGCAAAAGGGTTCGATGATGCCCTTGATGCCTTCCTAGCCGACTGCGCAAAACAAGATGATTGCCCGCTTCCAAAGAACAAACAAGAGGCAACCTTAAAGATCATCGCACTCTTTGAAACCGCAGCGCTCAACCCGCTTCCACGTAAAACTAAAGTTGAAAACGACGAACGTACCGCAACTGAATCTCTAATTGTCCTCGGCACTGCATCAGCTCTATATGACGATGTTGATGGTTGGCCTAAACTTCGCACCGCATTCCTGGAAGGCCAACAAGGTTATGGCGACACATTCTTAGACCTTGCTGACCAATACTCTGGCCGTTCATCAGATGGCTCCTATATGTCCAACGAACTCGATTCCGGTGCGATCATTGATTGCCTGGATTGGCCAGACACCCGTAGCGTTGAAAAGACAAAAGCAGATGCCAAACGCTTCACCGATGCTGCACCCGTATTTGGTCCTTACCTTGCCTACACAAATATCTCTTGCAAATACTTGACCCCACCGACCAAAGACAAACTCACGCGCTCCACAAACAGAATTACTTCGATCAAAACAGCCCCGGTTATAGTCATTGGTACTACCCGTGACCCCGCAACCCCCTACGAATGGTCTGTTGGACTTCACCAAATCTTCAAAAACTCCAAATTAATTTCTCTCGATGCTGATGGACATACCGGCCAAGGTCGAGGCAGCGCCTGTGTTGATAACGCTGTGGATTCCTACTTACTTCAGGGCAAATCCCCGAATAAAAACCTTACCTGCTCACTTTAGCCACATCAAAAGTTGGTAATGACCACCCCTTTTTATGGTGCAAAATATCTCCATGCGCTTAGACCATGTCTCTTATGTAACTTCCCATGATCAATTAGCCGATACCGTGCAACGCCTAGGTTCACGCCTGGGAACCACATTTGTTGATGGTGGTATCCACCCACGCTTTGGTACACGTAACTTCACCGCACCACTTCTTGATGGAAAGTACATTGAAGTCGTTTGCCCGCTAGATCATCCGGCAACAGAACAAACGCCATGGGGTAAAGCAGTTTCAAAGAAAGCACAAGAGGGTGGCGGATGGCTAACTTGGGTATTTAGCACTGCAGATATTTCACCGATTGAAGAAAAGTTTGGTCGCAAAGCAGTCGATGGCCACCGTACCCGCCCAGACGGAACAGACCTGAAATGGAAGCAAATCGGCGTAAAGGAGATTACCGATTCAAGAGAATTGCCGTTCTTTATCGAATGGTTAACGGAAGACCATCCATCTAAGGACGGTAAAGCTTTTGCAACAATTAAAAAGATTATTATTGCCGATCAGAATAAACTTACTAACTCATGGTTTAAAGAAGAAATTATCAAATCCTTGGATCAAATTGAAGTCCTCTGGCTTGACCCATCAGAAAATGATAATCAGTCTGGAATTGTCAGCATAGAAGTACAGACCAAATCTAAAAATGAAATTCTTGACTAGTGCATGAAGATATACACAAGATTTCTAAAGTATTATTTTCAAAATAGTGAGAAACACACAAAGCTACTTGACCTTATTCCCAGAGACAAAATCTGGAAGTATCTTGGCGGCTACGAAATTGGCAACCCTTTAATTAGATTCGCGAAAGACGGGTATGACGATTTGCTTTACAGGGACCACGACCTTGTGCTGGGGCAGTCTGTTTTAGTTCTAGGTGCATATAAGGGTGGTTCGATTCAAGAATGGGTGGATCGGTACCCTGTGAAAGTTTATGCAGTTGAACCCGTTAAGGAATACATTGATGTCTTACTTAAAAAATATGCCAAGAATAAGTCTATAGAGATATTCCCCTTTGCCGTTGGGAGCAAGACGGAAGAAATAGAAATTAATTTGAATGAATACAGCACAAGCACCTTTATTGAAACAAAGAATAAAAGACGGATTCAAAAATACGACATTGTTGATTTCCTTGAATCTTTAGAAATTCTTCCAACGGTTTTAGAGATAAATATTGAAGGCGGTGAGTATGACGTGCTGGAAAGACTGATAACAAGTGGAATACTGAGCAAAATAGAAAAATATGTCGTTCAATTTCATAACTACAATATTGAATGCGAAGTTAACCGCGCAAGAATCAGATTAGAGCTTTCGAAGACTCATCAATGTGTGTTCAATTATGAATGGATTTGGGAACGATGGGAAAAAAAGTGAATTCAGATTTTGAAATTGCCCCCTATGTATTACAACAATCAGAAAAAGGAAAATGCGTCATAAAGCAAATCAAGTTGAGGCGTCCAAAAAGAAATTATAGACTTTAACTCTAACGACAGCGTTGAGAACTCTGTCACCAAAAGTGATTATGAGTGTAATTCATGAAATTTGGGTCTTGGTGAAAATCGAAACTCACCCGTCATTTTCCGAAATGCACCAATAATCACTTAACTTCAACATGCCTAAGCGTCCCTAGAATAGCTGAAAATATACGCTTTTTAGCTCTTCAGGTTTGTCTTTAAGGTGTATAGTTGCGTTGTAACTATTAGATTGGAAAGAAAACAATTAAATCTAAGATTCACGGTCAGATACGAGACATTTTAACAAAACTAATCAACAGAGCTCTTGGACTCAAGTTTGTTTCAGGAGTAGCTTTCGTCAATAAGATCTACACTCCCTCACAATTAGAGTTAAATGCGATAACTATAGAATCATTGGCGGAAAGATATTCAGGCGTTAATATATGGAAGACATTGGCTCCTAAAGATTGGCCGTTACATGCGCAGACTCTATTCTCCAAAAATGTAATAGTTATTGGTGGCTACACAGGCCGCTCGACTAATAAAATAATCGCTGAGCTTTCCCACATAGAAAATGTTCATGTTTATGAGCCAATTATTGAATTTGCAGTAAAGATTGAAAGTTCTAAAAAAGTCAAGATCTACTCAGAGGCAGTTTATTCTAATAATGGGGAGCTCAATATTCAAATTGCTGGGGATCACACCTTCGTATCAGAGACTAATCGTGCTCTACATGTAAATCAAAATGTTGAAGCACGAGTTGTACCATGTGTAACGTGGAGTACTGCGGCCAATAGGTTAGAGGGTAGGGACGTAACCCTAATCATGAATTGCGAAGGGTCGGAGTACGCGATTCTAGAGTCGATATTAATTGAAGGAAACTTACCAAAGTCGATTATTTTTCAATCCCATAAAACAGGCGAGGTACCCTTTCAACGTCTCTACTCAATACGCGCAAAACTGACCGACAAATACACACCGATAGTTTGTACAGACTGGGCTTGGGATATATGGGTGTTATCTATTTCAAAGTAGGCATTGAAGAACCATCAAATAATTTTGATGCACTTTTAAACATGCACTTTAGTTTTACGAAATCATTCTTGTGCTAGAGCAAATTGATTTAAGGAGTGGCGAAAAGCAAAGAAATTCAAGTTAATAACAAATAATCAAGAACAACAAGGACAAAACGAAAAATTGTGATTATAGTTTATTTGTAATTTCTAGATTATTGCCGGAACAGCTTCAAGAGTAATCTAATCATCTTTCAAAAGAGACCCCTGTATTTGTTGATAATCAATAGGTATTTTTGAGATTACAGGCGTTCGTTTTCCCGTAACAACCAAAGGAATGCTCGCTACACGCTCGATAGTAATGTCAGTTGTGTGACCAGCGAATCGTTTCAATTTACAAATAATCTCTTCCCCTAGCTCTTCAACGAAATTAGGTTCTGTGACTAGCCTCAACACAAAACCCAACTCATTCTCTTGGTAAACTTGAAAGTGCTTAATGGCAAAGTCGTACTCCTTGAAAAAGTGTGCAAAAAAAGTACCTGGCAACCAGACACCATTTAAGCAATAAATGAGCGCTTGTGTTCGTCCATAAATCTTTCCAATTTGGGAGTGCGCCCTGCCACAGGGACACAAGTTTTGCTCAACTGCCAACGCTAGGTCTCCGATCCTATATCGAATCATCGGTGTTGAGAAATTATTTAGGTCAGTAATCACAATTTCCCCAACTTCACCTGGAAACGCTGGCCTTCCATCGACTAAAATTTCGACAATATAACTCTCATCTTGAACGTGGTAATTCTCTCCCACTCCACACTGATAGGCGATTCCACTAAATTCACGACTCCCGTACTTGTCGTATACCTTTGTGCTAAATGTCTTTTCAATAGTCGTCCTAGTTTGGCGCGTAAGTTCCTGAGCAGAAGAAATAATTGCAATAGGCTTCCATTCACTTCTATCTGTAGCGAGGCTAGCTATAAAGTTTAAAGATTCTGCATAGCCATCAATAATTGCTGGTTTATGGCGCTCAATTTTTCTTAACAGCTTAGAAATCTTTTCGGCTGTTAACTCGTAAGCAGGCACAAATTCGCGGCGCATAAGTATGGAATCAATCTTTTCTCGAACCACTTGAGATCTAGACATTCCAATAGTTTGATGCCAAAGTCTTAGCTGCTTATCGCCAAACTTCCACCCAGCCATTTCATAGGCGCGTAATGTGCCTGCCAATCTCATCTCAAGTTGGAATTTATCCGCGTAACACACAAATGGCTCACCAGTGCTTCCAGAGGTCTTAATCCTGTGCATATCCCGTTTTCTGTGATTATCAGAAAACATTTTAAAATGTATATTTTCCTTAACATTAGTCTTAGACAACAGAGGGACGCCACCTAAATCACTTTTGCTGGCTACGAGCCTTGGATCAAAACCTGCCTCACTAAATACGGATTTATAGTAAGGAACGTGTCGACTAGCGAATAAAAGCAGGGCTCTTAGTCTATCCAATTGCAATCTTTCCATAGTTTCAGGATCCAGAAATTCGGTGGTTTTTAGCCATAAATACTTTTGTTTGGCTTTACTCGAAATAATCCATTTATGGAACGGCGATGAAAAAAAGTAAAACTCGAACAAAAATCTTCTAAGAAGGCTAAGTCTATTTCTGTAATTTGTGGGAATGTTAACCAATTGAAATTTCTTGCGGAACCTAAACTCAATAATTGCACTAGGCAAATCAACCAGAAGTCTAAGTGGCACTAAATATCTTCTTAAACCCAAAAAAAATGATTTACCGAAGTTACGCTGATTAAATAAAGTTTCAACCTCTACGACTTTATATCCCTTTTTTATCGCAGCGACGGTTAAAAATCTTTGAAAGTAGAAAAATTTTCTCTTGACATCGAGAACATCTAGAAGAACATGTTTGGAAGTTAAGGCAAATCCAGAACCTAAATCTGATGAGCGTGTACCGAAAATCAGATTCAACAATAAATTTGAAACCCTCGATGGCATGATTGATCCTCCAGGGTCACCCGATAATGAAGTTCGAGTTCCTACTACAAAATCGGCAACCTCGTATTCGTAAGCTGTAATTAAATCCAATATTGCTTCGGGTGGATTCTGTAGATCGCCGTCAATCAGGCAGACCAGTGGGTAGCTAGCCACGCCAGCTCCTGATTTCCAAGACTCATAAACACCTAAATTGACCTTATGTTTAACTACTAGAATCTCTTCAGGGAATTGCAATACCAATTCATTAATCTCCTGGAAGGTTGAATCAGTGCTCCCATCGTCGATAAATATGACTTCATACTGTAAACCGATCAAGGTTCTGCTAAGGCGTGAGTACATTGATTTAATGTTTTCAAACTCATTGAAGCAAGGAACAACAACAGAAATTCTCATTTTAAACTCAAAATCTCGCGCAGGTGATTAAATGTAATTGTCAACCCCTCAGCAAGAGAAGTTTGATTATGGCTAGGGAATAAACTTGACAATAAGCCATTATTTCCAACACGCGTCGTTCCAGCGGTCCAGTCTTGACTCCCATAAACAACACTCCCCGAACCTGCAACTTGAATCATTTTCTCAACTAACTGCGCGATGGATACACCATCACCAGAAGAAATGTTCACCGTACCATTGAAATTTGAGAACATTATTTCTTTAAGGTAACGCACGCAATCATCAATAAAAACATAGTCTAGAATTTGATCCCCACTACCATTGACTACTGCCGGTAATCCATTAAGGATGCGCTCAAAATTCTTTATAATCACAGATTTATAGCCGCCGTTTGCAAACTGATTAGGACCGTAGATAAAAAACAATCTAGCAATAGCGTATTCAAACCCACCAATCTCAGATTCTATCTTTAACAGCCCTTCTCCTGTTACCTTTGAAACGCCATATGTAGTTTTTGGTTCAAGCTTTGTATCTTCTTCCAATATTGGCAAATGCATATGCCCGTAGGAGTACAAGGAGGATGTAAAGAGAACCTTTCTCACTCTCTCGGCACTACATGCTTGGAATAAGTTATTGGTTGCAATAATATTGTTTTCGATAATGCTCAAATTTGAGTTTATCTCGTTATGGAGTTTTACTGCGGCCAAGTGAAAAACATAGTCAGTCCCTGAAAGCAAATGACGAAGATCGGTGTGCGATGCTCGCGCAAGATCCAAATTAATCTTGCTAGTAGGACCAATCACTCGATTCCAATCTCCAGCACCCAAATTATCAATTGCCGTTACTTCAAAATCATTGCACAGTAAATTCGCAAGAGCAGATCCGATAAATCCTGCGCCACCGGTAATCAGCACTTTTGGTTTTGATATCATTCCTTGCTATCCTGCTTATCTATCAATTTGTTTTGAAACCATTAATAATGATTTGTCTAAATTTGAGGAATAGGATGTTGATATACCGACGAAACCTGTACTTGAGCATTTCGCTTCGCGAATAAAGATTCTCTCTAAACTTAAGAGCAGTAACCGACCCTTTATCGTCCAAGAAACAATTTTTGAAAGGCAACATCCAAAGATTTATATCAAAGGAATGTCCTGAATTGTCGCTAGGGTTCAAATTTATGATGGAAATATCCGTCGAAGAACCAGATTTTTTTTCAAAATTCACGATTTGAAAATTGTTGTACTTGTCTGCCAAGTACAAAGCCATCTGAATGGACTCTAAACTACTAATTGGAGCACTAGTCGGGTAGTGAACGCTTAATGAAGAATCTTTTTTCATTGTTACATTCGAAATTTTGTATTCAGGATTTTGTGAATTCGTCATAGTACCTAAAAAATCTTGACCATCTCGTTCAAGTGAAACTAGTAAATCATTAGAAAGCTCAACCTTGGGCCAAATATGTCCGCGGCTAATTCTACTCATCACCCTAGAAATTGAGTAGTTATTCTCATTTTGGTGAAAAGCAGCCCGTTTTTGTTTGCAATAAACATCCTCCCACAATTCAGGTCCCGCATAAATAATTTCACTTAATTTAGTAAGCCAATCTTCCGCCTCAAAATCCATCTGGAAAACTGATTCATGTGAAGCCTCTATTCCCGTATTAGGGGAATGGAAAAGTGGAATTCCTAAATTAATGACATCCATAGCGCAACCGGAAAGTCCTTCCTCGTAGCTAGGAAATATTGCAAAACAGGAATCGACCTTTATTCTTTTCCAGTTATTTTGCCCATAATCTATTCTCTCATCTACCCAACTGAAATTCATTGGATATTCTTTTGTTAAATCTAGCAACTCTTCATGCCATTTTGCGTTCCAAACAAATCCTATAAGTTCAATTCTAAATGTAGGGTGTACCCGACTTAAGTATTTGGCTATCTCAATTATCTTATCTATACCTTTTCTGTAACTAATAGCTCCAAGATATGCAACAATTTTATTGCCAAATTCTTCTAACGAATCATCTTCAAATTCTTTCCAATAATGCCACCCAATGGGGAAAACTTTTGTGGAATCGTATCCAATTTTTTTATATGACTGAAACAATGACCAAGAACCAAAACCCAAAACAAAATCAACATTTTTTGTTTCCTTTGTATTAGAGTAAATTCCATCCTGTGCAGTTAGATATTTGCGATGCAAGCCACTTTGTTTAGCCCTATCCTTAATCGTTCTACGAATCAAGGCGCTCTCATTGACTGAAATCAAAGTTGTGGTGTTAGGTTTGCATATCGTAACAAACTTATCGATGCTTGAACTTACAGAGAATAGCGCTGATACATCTTTGATGCCTCTAATTTTTCCATACTCAGAAGCATCAAGATAAATTGGTTCATCGTTAGGGTAGGCCAACTTCATACTCTCAAAACAGGACTGAGCCACAAGTCCAATTCCATCAAAGGGCCTTGCGCCAGGTTTCCAATACTTTCCTGCATAGGCGAGAACGACTTTGGACATGTGGAAATACTACAACTCAATTAACAAAATGTTGTGCGGAGCGGAGGCCATAATCATGATTCATCTGAGATCTGACAGAATTTCCCTAATGCCATCATAAAGCGAGACCTTACTTCTCCAATCGAAAGTTTCGTTAGCCAGAAGTACGTTCAAAGCTCCTTGAGAATACTCTTTTGTATCTTTTTCATTTTTGCTATAAGAATCTACTAACAATTCTGAGTTATGAATATCATACCACTCGAGAATTTGCGCTAAAGAAGTTGATTTTCCAGTAGCTACATTTATAGGGCCTTCGAATGTAGAGTTCATCAATAAGAATGAGAAATCTAAAACATCTGAAATGTGAATGTAATCTCGCTGCGAGTGTACTGATTCGGTTAGATGAATTTTCTCTCCATCACGAATACAGCGAGCCCACTTTGCGATAACTCCAAACTGCTTATCAATTTTTGGACCATAAACATTACCTAAGCGTAAAGATACGTGGTTAATTCCATTCTGGAACAGTAGTGTCTCCATATAAAGCTTCAAAAGCCCATAAGTATTTGATTCAGTCAGTTTATCAGTCTCAGATGGAGGTGTTGTGAAGTCTCGATAAATCGCGCCCCCGGAACTCATAAACAAAACTCTAATGGACTTAACATTAAGTGCAGAAATTTCGTTAACAAATTTTTTAAATCTAACAGACTCAGAATTGACTATGTCTGGAGTTAAGATTTTTTGATGACTATTGGCTTGTCCAGCTGCCCAAATAATCGTGGTGTCTTCATGAGTATTTTTCCAAAAATCTTCACTCAAAGAATCAAACATTTGCCGATTATCAATCGAACAATATTTTATTAGCGAAGCGGTTAGTCGAGCCGCAAACTCTTGCCCTATATATCCGCCGGAGCCAACGAGAACTACACCCATTTAATTTGAGATCTTTACTTGGATAACTCGCCGTAAATCCATTTGTAGGTTTCCTGTATACCGGAGACAAGGCTGGTTGTAGGCTCCCAATTCAAAACATCTCTCACTAGAGTGTTGTCACTGTTTCTTCCACGGACGCCTTGAGGGGCGTCCAGGTTGTAATTTCTCTTGAGCTTTACACCGGACACTCCTTCAATGATCGTCAATAATTCGTTGACCGAAACCATCTCTGAGCTACCGATATTGAGCGGCGAAGTGAAATCACTATTCATGAGTCTCTGAGTACCTGAAATACAATCATCGATGTAAGTGAAGCTTCTTGTCTGATTCCCATCTCCCCAGATCTCAATTTCGGTTTCGCCATTTATTGCAGCAAGGGCAACTTTTCGACAAAGTGCCGCAGGCGCTTTTTCTCTTCCACCTTCATAAGTGCCATTCGGACCATATACATTGTGATAGCGGGCAACCCTTGTATCCACACCATAATCTTCAGAAAAATGTCTACACATTCGCTCACTGAACAATTTTTCCCAACCATAACCATCCTCTGGCATCGCGGGGTAAGCATCATCTTCCTTCAAGGCGATTACATCTGGATTCGCCTGCTTTTCATGTGCATAAACACAAGCACTAGATGCAAAAAAGAATTTTTGAACATTATATTCTTTAGCAGCTAACAGTAGATGTGTATTAATCAAAACAGATAGCATACAAGCAGCCTTATTGTTTTCAATAAAGCCCATCCCACCCATATCAGCGGCTAAGTTGTATACAATATCGACGCCCTTAACTGCCCTGTCGCATTGTTCGCGTGACCTTAAGTCGAGGATTCGATTATCAGAATCAGCATGAAGCTGGTACCAATCTTTTTTTTCCTTACAATCTACTGCTACCACTAAGTGCCCCTGCTTAATCAGCGACTTTGTGAGGTGACCACCAATAAATCCGCCCGACCCGCCCACTAGAATCTTAGACATAGTGCAAGCGTACCGTAAATTGATCTGAAAGCTGGGGTTTTACAAAGGTGATTAACAAGATCTTGAATTCAAACTTCAATGCAAAAACTGTCGATGTAAAAATCCTTGATCCTTCTCTGGATCCAGTGGTTTCAGTGATAGTGCCCGTTTTCAACCAAGAACAAATAATATTGAAACACCTGCATGCTATTGCGAACAATATGTTCCATCCTTTTGAAATCATAATTGTCAACGACTATAGCTACGATAATAGTCACGCAGAGATTCAAAAATTTTTAGATTCTGATTTGCACCTAAACACCAAGTGCGTAAAGTTCAGTTACTTTAAAACTCGATGGCCATGGTTCGAAACTAGATGCGATGATTTTTCTATTAGACAAGCCGTAAGCGATTTTATCATCGAAATTCAAGCGGATATGCTTATTAAGGAGATGCATTTTGACAAAAAATTAAAAATTCTCATGAGTAGTGATTCCGAATTGGCTGCTTTATCTTGTCGTGGCACGCATGGATTCCAGTCGCTGTTTATAGAGATAGCAAAACAAAAAGGCACGGATATAACCGACAGAATATTTCAGTTTAAACTAGCAAAAAAGATAAAGTACAAAATAAAAAAGGAAATCAATGGGTTGAAGGACAACAAGCAATCCGCCCCTAAGAATAATACTCGACAAGAAGTCCCCAGGGCTAAATTACAACAAGAAAATTATTTAATGAAGTTGATTTATCCAGAAAACAAGTTAGATGAACCAACTAATCAAGCCGGATTTATAGCACACCTAATTGATGAACTTCCTTACGAAGGAAGTAATGAGTATTCGCAAGAAACAGAGCGGCAATCAATGAAAATTTGGTACGGCGAAACGATAATGAGAGGACCCTTGGCTTTTTCGAAAAAGGAGTATCTAAGTTTTGGAGGCTTCAATACTGATGCGTTCTTTCAAGGAAATGATGACCATGATCTTTTTCTAAGAATGCAAGGTAGAGGCAAAAAGGTCGGTTTTACACCGATAAACTTCTCTTCACCGACCCAACTAGGTAACGCACGACAAAAAAGAAAAATTCAATCTAAGTTATGGAGTAAATTTCATCGGTTTACTCGTAGAAAAGCCTTCAAAAAAAGCGAACTCTACAGAGCTGCGATATCCAAGATATGAAGAATACATTAATGCATTTTGTTACCTTTGCGGATGGGAATTTGGACATAAAAAAAGCAGGGGAAAGGTTGAAAAATCAGGCGCAAAGTACTGAACTATTCAAGTCCGTTAATCTTTTTGACCTAAATTTCATAGAACAAGTAGACTCGCCGCTCAGTAGAAGTTATTATTATTCAAATCCAAGAGGATTCGGTTACTGGACATGGAAACCTCAACTATTGAATTATTTACTCAAATCCTTCACAGAGGAAGGTGAAGTGTTAATTTACAGCGATGCTGGTACCGAAATAGTGAATAACAGTCTCAGCCGTCGTCGTTTCCAAAGATTAGTTAAAAAACTCGAGCACCAACCCCTATTGGCGTTTTGCACTAGTGAGCCTGAGTACAAATACACAAAAACTAAGTGTTTAAACTTGCTGGATTCAGAAGACTCCAAAAATAGCTACCAAATTGCTGCAACCACGATCATTATCAAAAATTGTCCAGAATCAAGAGATTTTATCAGTTTGTGGTCTGAAATGGCTACGGTATCTACAGGATCATTTTCTAATGATGACTTAGGTGACGAAGTCTCCGGATTTATAGACCATCGACATGATCAATCGATATTTTCTGTACTGTATAAAAATAGTAAATTTAAAGCATATAAAATCGAGACTCCAAGGTATATCACTAATCCATCTCGTGTAAAACCACTTGATAAGATGTTTCACAACGACTTTTTCTTTTGGCAGATTAGAAATAAATCGGGAGTAAGTTGTGTTTCTAGATGGCAAAGGAGTGTAATACTGAGTTTTGTTTTTCTTCCTTGTTCACTAAGTCGTCCTATCTTTTATAGAACAGGAATACTTGTACGTAAATTCTCCTACAAGTTGAGTAGAAGTTTTAAAAATTAAAATATATAAAAAGAAAGTTTTAATTACTGGAGCGACAGGGCAAGATGGAATTTTTTTAGCCTACAAATTCTTAAAAGAGAATTTTGAGATCCAAGCGATAACTTCAGATCTCAAGTCTCCCAAAGCAGCGCGGTTTGTACAGTTGTTTCCAGATGTAAACTTAATTCAATTCAAAGACTATACCAATTTTAAGGATCTGTTAGTAGGATATAAACCAGAAATAGTGATTAATCTTGCAGCAATTAGCTCTGTAGCTGAAAGTTTTAAGAATCCAGACCTGTGCGAAAAAGTAAACTATGAGATTCCTAGCAGAATTGCTAAAACTCTTTTATCTGAAGAGAAATTCCGTAACATTCGATTTTTTCAAGCGTCCAGCTCGGAAATGTTTGGAAACTCGCGCGATGGGAAACAAAATGAGGAATCAGAGTTAAATCCCCTTTCTCCATACGGTGAAAGTAAGACAAAGATACACTTGGAATTATTGCAATTGAGGAAAAATTTTGGATTTAATGTCTCATCTGGAATTCTTTTTAATCATGAAAGTGAATATAGGGATAAAAAATTTGTTTCGATGAAACTTGTAACTAGTCTTATTGAGTTGCGGAAGGGCCTCAGAGATTTTATTCCTGTTGGGAATCTAGATTCTTACCGCGATTGGGGATATGCAAGAGATTATGCCGATGCAATATTTAAAATTTGCATGCACACAATGGCTGACAATTTTGTAGTTTCCTCTGGAGAAAGTCATTCAATAAGAGAGTTTGCCATGAACGTTATTGAAGAATTAGGGATGCCACACGAAACCATGGAAAAACTAATTATTGATAAATCCCTACTCCGTCCATCCGACATTAGGGCAACTCGGGGAGAGAATTCAAAAATTTATACACACTTGGAATGGCAACCAACAACTACATTCAAAGGATTGACAAAGATTATGGTTAGCCACGTGTCTAATCAGTTTAGATAGCAACTAGAGCCGTCCACCAGTTGGTATTTTTCGCATACCAATCGATTATTTCAGGCAGTACTTTCGTGATATTCGAGCATGAACTTCCAGGTGATAGTTTATCAACTTTATTTGAGTTCACAGAATACCTATAGTCATGTCCTAGTCGATCCTGAACAAACTCTATTCGATCTCGCGAAAGTCCCATGTAATCAATTATCTGATTTACTATTTCAAGATTTGTTAAGTGGTTTCCACTGCCAATATTATAAACTTCAAGATTTGGGGCAAGATCGATAACATTTTGAATCGCCCTGCAATGATCGCTGACATGGATCCACTCTCTCACATTGCTACCATCACCATAAACCGGAACACGTTTTCCGCTAAGTAAATTAGTAATAGTAAGAGGTATAAGTTTTTCTGGGTGTTGCCAAAAACCAAAATTATTCGAACAACGGGTAATATTGACATTTAGGTCATAAGTCCTGGCGTATGCAAGACATATCAAATCAGCCGATGCCTTCGCAGCTGCATAGGGTGAATTTGGAGCTAGCGGTTCTTGTTCGCCCCAAGAGCCTTTCTCGATTGTGCCATAGACTTCATCCGTAGAAATTTGGATAAATTTTTTCCCATCAAAACGTTTTAAGTTATCGAGCAATACCTGCACACCCAAAACGTTTGAATGTATAAAATTTGTTGCATTATTTATGGATCTATCAACATGTGACTCCGCAGCGAAATTGACGACAAGATCAGATCGTTCAATTAAATGAGCAGAGGCACCCGCATCGGCGATGTCACCTATCACGAGTTCGAAATTTTCCAGTTCCGCCTTTGAGAAATTGTTTCCCCTTCCAGCGTAAGTCATTCTGTCCAAGACAATAATCTTCTCAAATCCAGTCAAACTTCCCGCGAGATGTTGCTTCACGAAATTTGATCCAATAAACCCCATGCCACCCGTGATCAACGCTTTCATGTGCTTTCCTTCACATCAGGTGGATAAATCTTGTGTAGTATGGAATTCATGAAAGGGATATTACTTGCTGGCGGCTCCGGAACGAGGCTTTGGCCCGTTACAAGTGGGACTTCTAAGCATTTGATCCCAATATTTGATAAACCGCTGATTTATTATCCAATTTCAACGCTGATGCTTGCTGGAATCCGCCAAATATTGATCATAACGACTGATGCCGATCAAATAAATTATATGAACTTATTAGGAGATGGCTCTAGGTTCGGCGTAGATCTTAATTATGCAATTCAAAACGAACCAGACGGCATAGCTAGCGCAATTGAAATCGGCGCTGACTTTATCAATAACGATAGCTTCTGCTTAATACTCGGCGACAATGTTTTTCATGGAGCAGGGATGGGAATGAGCTTAGAAGAATACAATGATATCGAAGGAGCGCTTATTTTTGGATACAAAGTCCATGATCCTAATAGATACGGAATTGCCGAAATTGACTCCGAAGGCAATGTTTTATCAATTGAAGAAAAACCAAGATCTCCTAAATCGGATATTGCAATACCTGGAATATACTTTTTTGATAAGACAGCCATTGAAAAACGTAAAAATATAGAGAAAAGTTTGCGTGGAGAATATGAAATTATTACTGTTTTACAAAAATACCTAGACTTGGGCACATTAAGGATTCGCATTCTGAATCGAGGAACTGCTTGGTTGGACTGTGGAACCGCAACTAGCCTGAATGATGCATCAAACTACGTCCGAGTTGTTGAGGAGAGGCAAGGTTTTAAGATTGCCTGCTTAGAGGAAATCGCCTTTCGGCGAAATTGGATTACTCAGAAAGAAATAGAAAAGTTGGCTGAGATTTATGGAAATACAGAATACGGGCGTTATCTAAAAAGAATTGCTGAAAATGTAAATTGAACAATTCACTTATTTCCATACTTAAATGCCTGAAAAATTACAATGGCAAGACGCATTTTTCCGAAACTGGCGAGGACGCTGTCTTAAGTCAAGTATTCAAAGAATCAGATGGACGATACTTAGATATTGGCGCACAACATCCTATTTTTGGAAGTAACACTTTTTTCTTTTACAAAAGAGGTTGGAGTGGTATAGCCATTGAGCCACAGGATCGGTTTAATGTTTTATGGAGAATTTTTCGAAGGCGAGATAAGTTGTTAAACTTGCTCGTGGGAAATTCCATGGAACTAATGGAATTTGCGGAGTTTGAAAACTCTTTATTGTCATCAGCAGATCAGGGCACTATTTTGAAGCACATAAACCGGGGAAAAAAACCACAGTATAAGACTTTTAGACCGGTAACACTTTCATCGATTCTTGCGAAGCAAATTGATCCAAATGAACCATTTTTTATTTCAATAGATGTTGAGGGAATGGAATTTGACGTAATAAGTACAATTAATTTTCCCCAACAACAACCAAGGGCTATTTTAATTGAAAATTGGTGTGCTCCTTGGGTTAAAAAAAGTGCAGCATCAGTATTTATAGAGTCATCAGGACTATATGAACTTTTCGCACATACCGGATTAACATCAGTTTATGTAAATAAGAATTATATCTCAAAGATTGATAATCTAAGAAATTATCTGTCTGAATAGTGCGCGTTTACTAATTTGTAAATTTGGTCCGCTAATACTTCATAATTAAATAAGTCTAATGATTTCTTTCGCGCAGAAATCTTAATTGCATCGTATCCGTCGATATTATTTGCTACTGAGACTATTGCCTCAACATATTCATTGACGGTGATTGCTGGTAGATAATGTTCATTCTTCGAAAACCCGTAACCGACCAGACTTTTGGGGTTAGCAATCAGGAGGCCTCCCAACATTAACGGCTCGAATATCTTTGACTGCATCCCAGCCCCTCCATTAAAGGGAACAACTACGGCACTTGAACCCAGTATTCGAGCATGGAGAGACTTATCAAAGCCCATGTACTCGCAATTTTCGGGGAGTGATGACTCGGTTGGAATACGATTGCCAAAAATTTGAAAACTAATTGTTTTGTCTATTTCCCATACCCTAGGCGCAATTTGTTGGAGAATAAACTCGAGATTCCTTCTATTATGCAACACCTCGTAGGTAGACCCCATTATCAAAAAAGTCTTGCTTTGCTTAATAGGCCGAGGATCAAGTCGACCAATCCATCCAAGTTGCGATAAGGGAAGTATGGGGACTCGCCTAAAGGTGGTACCCAGGTACCTTTTTGCATCTAGGGGGGATATGCAGATGAGCGAGCAGTTCCGGACTACCCGATTCTCACTGTAAAGCTTTGCTAACGCGCGGATGTACCTTCGCAAACCTTGGCTTTCAGTCAGAGAATGATAGGGCTCAAAATTCACAGAACGCACAATGTGACTCAATTTTTTTGGTATCGCGGATTCGTAGAACTGTGTATCGCTCCAAATCAGATCTGATTTGTTTTCACGTAATATTTCGCGCACAGAACGACGTATATCAGAGTATCCGAATTGAGCTATGGAGGGATCCATGAACTTCATTAATGATCTTAAATATCCGAGATCGAGAACTCTTTTTAAACCCTTGGCCGTTTTGTAATGCTTTGCAAAAACGATGTCGCCTTTAAAATTAACCGCCCGTACCAACTTTAAATTCGGAATAATTTCCACACGCATCATATTAAATTTCTGACTGAGAATTCTAAACCGTGCCCACGTATCAAGTTCCTGCGCTCCATAAAGCTTCTGATTCGCGACTTCATAATCGTCATGGAGATAGCAATCAGCAGATTCAATATCTCGTGAATGATGAATGTAAATTATGGACTTCATTTAGATCCCAATTCAGAATTAATCAATATTAGTCGATCCCTAGCAAAGTCATTTACATTCATTAACTCTTTTGATGAAACAAACCAGGAATTTGGAAAGATGCTTTTGGAGTGATTACCCAAAGCGTGCGCCCACCAGGATAATGTTGAATTTGATCCAATTAGATAGTCAGAGTTAATCAAACTCCTGAGAACTGATTTACCAGAATCTCTCGTGGAAACGTGAACATCAAAATCAAAAACATTGTTTATCTCATTAGCAAGTTCTGTTGCAAATTCTTTTGAATCGCTTTCAATATTTACTATTGTTGCTTCGCCGTTTAAAGCTAACGCATCAAGCGCATTTATATAGTAAGTAGGCATACAATATCCATGAAAGCTTCGCGTCTTTGGATCATTGCGGTAGTCACCTTGGCGTGCGTGAATAGAAATTTTTTTGTAATTTCTAGTACTGTAGTCTTCGGATTTAGGAAATAGTTCTACTTCAATTTCACCTATTATCTTTTCACTATATTTTTTCCAGAGATTGAATGAGGTAAAAGAGCCAAGCAGATATCGGCCCAAGTAGGTTTTGCTATCACAGTTCGGATCTTCCCTAATTGACGCCAGACCCATAAACTCTGTAGGAGTATTTGTATACTTGGCCCCTAGCTTGGTATTGAAAATGTATCTACTAAAAGGTTTAAGTCTCGAAACCGAGCGTTCCATTAAGGTAGATGAATTAACCCATCCGCCATTTAGTGAGAGCAGCTCTCGTATTTCTAAGGATCTCTTTGTGGAACCATGGTTTCCGTAGTACCAACCGATATCAACAATACAAGAAATTTCATGTTCCAGCTCCAGCGCACGCTTAAAAGCGTATTGCGAAAGTTGATTTCCAATCCCTCCAGATAATCTAAGTATTGAGTTATGCATTAATCTTTCCTAAAACGATTCGTTCTCTTGTCAATCTAATGAAATGTAGCCAACAGTATCTGCGTCGAATACCCCATATTCTAATCATTTTCAAATCAGAGGATTTAAGAAATTTATCTACACTCTTCGAAACTTGAATGGTCTTCGGTGTGTTGTGCGAATCCCATTCTTTCCCCAAGCTTTTGTGACTGTGAGCTTGACCCTCACTCTGGTCTTCTATTTCCCTAGTGAGGGAGTAACTAGGCATTAAACTGCATTTGCCACTTGACCAAGCTGCTAATTCCCAAGCGTTATCCCAACTCCCATTAGAATCTAATCTTCTGGCTCGCTGTGCCTTTCTCATCCAAGTTGCACGAATTCCTGTTCTTAGAAATGGATCTTTAGTTATTCTTCTTGAAAAGTCCTCAATCGCCTGGGTGACTTCAGACCAAGGGACTTCAGGATTTGAAAAGTAAAGAAACCTATTTACACTGTCAGCGCTAGAACACCAACCAGAAATAGTATGAACATGTGTTTCACTAAATGTGACATTATTTTCCAATGGCAAATCAACTAGATCTCTACCTTGCGCAGGATTGTTCCCTTGAATTGACCAATAAGATCCACTGGTTAAAAGATCACAATTGTGATCAACGAAATCTATATATTCTGAACGAAAATTTACGTCATCCTCAAGGACGACCGCAACCTGGTGATCCTTGAACATCTCACCAAGAATTATTCTAAAATGATTATATAAACCTAGATTTTCTTCATGGATTATTACAGAAACCGAATGATGACTGGCATTAGCCCACAATTGTGCCCTATCAATACATTCTTTCCATGCTTGTGACTGATGAGAACTGGAATTAACCTTGAGCCCATCTATCGAAATGCGAATCTCGCGCGCAGGAATCGAATCTAAGCGTAGAAATTGTTTCGCCAAGGTAAGAGGACGGTTATAAGCTATCAACAAAATAGGAATTCGAACGTTAATCAAAATTACTTTTCGATTCGCCGGAATAAAGAATTTGACCAAAATCTTTCCAAGTTAATCTCCCCGCTAGTAAATCCGAACTTGCAACCGATTCTTTCAGATTCATAGCTGCAACCAATGCAGAGCGAATTTCGGAAATAGTGGGGTTTTTGCTGAGGAGCTTTCCGTTCCCAGAATTTATGAATTCTCCGCAAAACCCGGTTTGACTTGCGATGACGGGAGTACCGGAAGCCAATGCTTCAATTACCGGAAACGGTCCTCCTTCATTTGAGGATAAAGAAAGTAGAGTCGAAGCATTCCTAATAAGCACGGGTTGACGGTTCTGTTGAAAACTCAATATCTTCAAATTCCCACCCGATACTATCAAATCGGAGAATTGAGTCTCCCAACCTCTTCCGTGAATCACAAACCTCAACTCTGGACTGCTTTGTATAATTGAACGAACAAGTAGAGGGTTTTTCCGCGGTTTACAGTCACCAACTATCAAAACGAATCTTTCCTTAACATCAAACTTTAGTGCAGGATAAAAAACTCTTCTGTCAACGCCGCCATATCCGACCCAAACTCTAGACGCTTCTAATCCATTTGATACCAAAAAATTGCGTAGAGAAGTATTCTGCACAATAACTCTTTCGCAACTTCTCAGAACACTCCACTCAAATTCTGAAAACTCGTACCCTTCATCCAAATGAGTTAAAAACACATTTGACCTTGGAGGAATTTCTGTTTTAGAGTATTTGAATAGACTTCTGTGGTGCATAAAAACATTCAGATCGACATTCATTGCTGACCTGCCTTTGAAATAAGGCAAAGTCTTCAACATTTCAATTTTACGTTCACTGAAAAAACGATAATTGGGGTGCAAGCCCAATGCGCGGGCTGATTCTGTGGCGATCGCCTCCATAATCCAGCCACGATAGGACAGGGGCATCGTGACAAGTATGTTTCTGTCCAAAGTGTCTACCACCCTTCGTGTATACAGTATTAGAATACGTCAGAAAGTTAAGATAAAGAAAAAAAATACGTGAAAAGGAAGAGGAAGTCTTGCAGCCTCGCGTCAGCATCTTACTCCCAGCACACAAAACCAATGATTTTATTCACGAGGCCATCGAGAGTATAACGAACCAAACATATCCTAATTTGGAACTAGTAATCCTTGATAATTCGGTAGAAGGACTTGATTTAGAAAATTACAAAACAAACCCAAGAATTAGGATTTTAAAAACTGACTCAAGCATGGGATTGAGTGAAGTATTAAATTATGGAATTAAGGAAACAAATAGCGCCTATTTGGCTCGAATGGATTACGACGACATCAGCGTTCCGGAGAGAATTGCTAAGCAAGTTAAATTTCTTGAAGATAATAGAGATGTCGGCATAGTCGGTGGCTTTGTTCAATACATCGGCAAAGAATATGATTCGAAATCGATTCCTAATTCGATAGTCACTCGCCCTATACATCATGAGGATTTACTTGAATTTATGTTAGCCAAGAATCCACTTTTTCATCCGACTGTAATGTTTCGTAGATCTCAATTATTAAAAATGAAAGTGATCTATTCGCAACGATATGATGGATGTGAAGACTTGGAACTTTGGTCTAGGGCAGTCAGAGTGACAAAAATTACCAATATTCCAGAAGTGCTATTGAAATATAGAACACATGATGATCAATTTAGTAGGCTTGCAGGAAGTGAAACTAACTATTTAGCAAATGTTGTTAAGTTCAAGTATGCATTTTGGTGCTTATTGCATCAACCACGGTTACGCCTTAAAGCACTGCGCACAATTGTACGAACTGTCCAAAAATTTCCTCATCTAGCGATTATGCAGTCAAAATCGAAACCCTTTAGCAAGTTTTAATTGATTCAATCACCGTTATATAGTTATCGAAGACTTCTTGGGGTGTCCGTAGAATTTTCAATTTTGGCATAGGCATTATCTCGCTTAGTTCGGAGAGGCTTTTTAGATCTGGAGCTGTGTTGTATTGCAACACAGTGAAAGATGAGAATTGTTCAACCAGGTCTGCGGAACCAATCGTACGACTACATAAGACTAGAGCTCCATGGCGAATTGCTTCAAGCGATACGGACGGGAAAACATCGAAGCACTCACTCATTACGGAAACAAACGAAACTTTATGCATTAGTTCAAAAAGATCCCTTTGAGCTAATGATCCATGATAAATAAACCTAGACGAGTCAAGATGAGTGGAAGCAATAATCTCCAATTCTGGCCCACCAGCTAAATGCAGAATAAAATTTGAGGTCTTAATCCGAGATATCAAATTCTCAAGGCCTTTACCAGCAGAGCGCCCTGCAAAGAGGACTGAATCTAGTTCTCTTTTCGAGCTTTTTGTTAAGCAGCTACATTCGGATACACCATTAGGTATAACAATGCCAGATCGAAAGAGGAAACCCTCATAGATTCTCTTTTGTAAATCACTTATGAAAACTAAGCAAGTAGCAGAGTTGAGGATTTGTCTCATAATGTAAAGCCTAATTCTGAATACTTGGTGAAATCTCTGTTCTGTTAAGCGGAGGTTCTTTACGTTTCCAGATAGGATTTTTTTAACGAAATCATCAACTTGATAATCTTTTAAGCTTAGGTCGCGTGGATAAAGTTTCCGCGGAATGATGTAAGTGAAGTCATGAACTGTTGCTATCGTTCTAATTCTCAATAAACTGCTTACTAGAAAAATGGATCTTGGAAATCTCAGACCAATTTGATTAATCCAAAGAACCCCAGGTCGATGAAAAATTAAATTCTTCAAGACCCATAAAAAACCTCTATTTGGAAAAATTTCATTAATCAATCTAAGCGTTAAAGACTCCTTTCTTTTAGACTCTCTTTTTGAATTGACCATAAATTTTCTTATCGTTAAATTCTTGATTTGCTCAAACGTATCGGTAGCCTTGCTGCCGCACCAGAATTCTGCGGAAGACTCTTTACTGGCGAGAAGAGCAAACTCAAAGGCGATGTTGGCTGCCCCTGCCATTTCTGTCGGGAAGTAGTCGTTTAACACAACGGTAGGGCGTGATCGTGATTTTTTCGTACTCAAGTTATCCCCTTTTTGAACCCTCCATTAAAACCTATGTCGAGAGTGTAATATTAAGAAACAATGGTATCCAAAAAGCCTCTCCGCATACTTCATGTAATTACAACTCTCTCGCGAGGTGGAGCTGAAAATCAGTTATTGGTACTAATTAAGCAACAATTAAATTCAGGGAATACTGTTCGAGTTTTGTACTTGAAAGACTTTCCGGAACACGCAAGAGATCTCCAAGAAATGGGCGCCGAAGTCATTTTAAACTGCGGTAACAAACACCCTTTAAAGCAATTAATTATGATGTATAAATTCTTTCGAGGCGAAAAGAGTGAAATTGATGTAATTCATTCACACCTTCCACGTGCTCAGGTTCTATGCGCTATTGCGAAAGGCAATATTCCCATGGTAGCAACGCGTCATGATACGGAGATTTTCTTTCCTGGTAAACCTGCGATCCTTTCTCGATTCCTAGCGAGTTATGCCAATAACCGAATTACTTATTGGATCGCTATTTCTGAAGCTGTGAAAGATTCGATGCTTAACTCTAAAGAGCACCGCAAGAATTCAAAAATTGTCACCGTACATTACGGCTACGACCCTATCTTCCCTGAGGATTTTAAAGTTTATAAGAATAAATCTAGCGAAATGTATACAATTGGAACAGTTGCTAGATTAGTAAGTCAAAAAGACTACCCAACGCTCTTGAAAGCTTTCAAGATTTATTTGACGCACTTTCCTGAATCACATTTATTGATTGTTGGCGATGGGCCACTTAGAGATCAATTGGAAAAATTAGCCGACGAATTAAAGATCAGATCGCATATTACTTGGGCAGGCAAGATTGTCGATGTCTACGAAAAAATGAAGATAATGGATATCTTCGTCCTTGCAAGCAAAACCGAAGGTTTCGGAATGGTTCTGTTAGAGGCAATGGATCTTGGATTACCAATTGTCGCTTCGGATACTACAGCCATTCCGGAAGTACTTGGTTCCAATGGCGGAGTTCTTTTTGATACGGGTGATTTCGAAGATTTAGCCAAAAAACTCACTTCGATACGAGTTGCGTCACAAGAAATGGAGTTGGCTGATAAAGCCAAAACTCGATTAAAATTCTTTTCTCCGAAAAAAATGAAGGATAACGTAGAAGTGATTTATCAAAAAGCGCTGGGAATGGAAAACAAATGAAAATTCTAATTACGGGAGCATCAGGATTTATTGGTGCGCATTGTGCGAGAGCATTAGCAATTTCTGGTCATGAACTGTACTGCATTGATAACTACTCCGATTATTATTCAGTTGAATTGAAAAAAAAGCGCGTCGAAAGTCTTTTGCATCCATTTCACATTAATGTGGAGAGATTGGATCTCAATGAAGTCACTAATGTTCGTAAGATTATAAATCAATTCAAACCAGATACGGTTCTCCACCTTGCCGCACAAGCTGGAGTAAGGATACCCATCGCAGATTCTGGAAAATACATTTCGTCTAATCTAAGTGGGTTTGGAAACGTATTCATTGAGTCGATCGCTTTCGGCGTTTCAAATTTTTTGTATGCATCATCTTCGAGCGTTTACGGAAATGGAGCTCAACCTCCGTATGTAGAAACTGAGTTAATTTTAGAGCCGACTAGTTTTTATGGTGCGACTAAACTTGCTAATGAAAAACTCGCATCCTCGATGAGGAATGTGTCAGGCACCAAAATAAGAGGCTTACGTTTCTTTACGGTGTATGGACCGTGGGGTAGACCAGATATGGCATATTTCAGAATTATCGATTCTATTCTGAATGATAAAGAGTTTGAGCTATATGGTGACGGAAGCACTAAACGAGACTTCACATTCATCGACGATACAGTTCAATGCGTTATGAAATTGATTAATGACCTTGATAACAAAGAAAAAAGTTTTAATGATCTTGTAAACATCGGCGGAGGATCACCAAAATCCATGAGTGACTTGGTGCACGAAATAGAATTAATCAGTGGAAAGAAATTAAAAGTAAGCCAAAAAGAGAGATTCAATGGTGATGCAACGTTAACGGTATCTGATGACTCGTACTTAAAGGAATTGATTGAGTTTTCGCCGAGAATTGCAATCGCGGACGGTATGCGTGAAGTTTTTCAATGGGCCGGAAATCCGAATGTTAGATCCGAACTCTCAAACTGGGTCGAATCCACAAAGTGAAGATCTTACTTATAACTGGAATATATCCCCCCGATATAGGGGGACCCGCAACATTTATTAATAATTTTGCTGGCTATCTATATAGGAATTCTAACGAAGTTACAATTGTTACACTTGGTGACGATTTAAGGCAACAAACCGAAGAATCAAATCGTAAAGTTTATGTGATTCAGCGCGATTGTTTTATTCTACTTCGAATACTTAAGACCGTGGTACTACTAAGAAAGCTGATAAAAGAATCAGATTACACCCTTGCAAATGGTCTTTACTTTGAGACAGTTTTGGCAAATTTTGGAATTCGTAAGCCTATAGTGGCAAAAATTGTTGGCGATCCCGTTTGGGAGAGATTCAAAAATAATTCAAAAAGTGAGTCGACAATTGAGCAATTTCAGAATAGTAGAATGCTTCTTCGTTATTTTTTGCTGAGAAACTTATATAATAAAGTCTTTAGGCAATTCAGAGAATTGGTCACACCCGGTTGGGAATTGGCGGCAATAATCGAAAATTGGGATAGCAAATTATCAGTTAGGGTAATTCCCAACGGGGTGACATGTATTGAACCAAAAGAATCGGACTTTTCTTACGATGTAATTGTTTTGACTCGACTAGTAAAATGGAAAAACATTGATTTGTTGATAGAGGCCTGTGCTAAAGCAAATCTTTCACTTGCGATAGGCGGAGATGGCCCCGAAAGAAGAAGTCTTGAGATTGTAGCGATTGATTCTGGGGCGCAAGTTGAATTTTTAGGTCCCATTCTTCCAGCCAACACAGGTAGATTTCTGGAATCAGGCTTAATTTTCTGTCAAATCTCGAGCTATGAAGGACTTTCGTATTCTTTATTAGAGGCGATGATGGCGGGCAAGCGAATAGTTGTTTCACATATAAAAGCGAATACCGATGTCACCTCAAGTCTTACCGCAAGAATTGTCGATGCCAATGACCAGCGACAACTAGTCAGTGCGCTGGAAGAACTTTCAAAGATGAACGAACAAAATTCATTAATGTCTATGTCAGCTCACGCGCATGCCAAGAAGTTTTATTGTGGCGATAAGCAAATGAGCCAATACTTACTTGATACTGAACGTGCGAAATCTCAAACATGAGAAACGTTGCGATATTTGACTTTCGGAAGAGAATTTCTCAGAAAGATTCGCAAGTAGTTGTTAGGCACGCTCACTACGCGAATCTCCTCTTCAAAGAAAGTGCTCAGCAATCACGATTAATTGTTTTCCAAATTGGAAGCAAGAAGGTTTCATCAGCGCACTCCACTTGCTTTTCTTTCCAGAAAGTATCTTTTCTTCAATTTGCATTAATGTTAGTGAATAATAAATACACCAACAAGATATTTGCAAGCCATGATGTGAAGCTGATTGTGACGGGAGATCCTTGGTTATCTGCCTCAGCAGCGCTATTTGCGATTAACCAAAAATCTAATAATTCACCAAAAATACAAATCCAAATTCACGCAGATTTGGAAATACCTAAAAAACGTATCTCCTTCAAATACTTTAGATATCAAATCGAAAAAAGAAACTTAGAGCGAGCTGATTCAGTACGAGTTACTAATCTAATGCAAAGAGACAAGGTCATACAACAATATGGATTAGAACCTTGTAAAGTATTCGCATCAGCGCTTCCATTGAACATTGTTTATGAAAAAGTAGTAGTCCGGAATCCAGAAACAAGACCATTCACAATCGGTTTCGTGGGACGGCTACATAATGAAAGAGGTATGGATTTTCAAATTGACATCGTTAAATATTTAGCTCCAAAACTAGTAGATCTGAAATTTGTTTTTATTGGCGGCGGATACCGAGAAAATTGGCTAAAAAGTAGAATCAAAGAGATGAATCTGTTGACGAGAACTACTTTTCTTGGTGAGATTAATTCTACGAAAATGGAGGATGCCTGGTCTAAAGTCGGCATCTTAGTTTCTACCGCCCCCAAGGAATCCTACGGTCGCGCAATTAGAGAATCCCTTGTTCATGGAATTCCAGTCTTATCCAGAAACACTTTAGGCTTACAATCTTTGGTTGCGGAATTTGGTAGCGAAGGAGTTATTCAGCTTGGAGAAGATCTTGAAGATGGCCAAATTCTAGCCCAGATCGAACGCCTGCGAAGAGTTAAAATCGATAAAAAATATTTTGATCTAATGTTGATAAACGACCGGAATAATGTTGATCTGTTGATTGCTTCGTGGCTCAGTTTAATCAAATAGATGATGATGTAGTCTTTAGGAATGTGTGGTCTCATTGGGTGCTTTGGAAAAAATGCAGATACCGAATGGGTAAGTAGCGAGATTCCCAACCTAAGACATCGTGGGCCAGATAATTCAAACCTTATAAAGGTAGACGAGTTCGCCTGTCTCGGTAGTACCAGATTGTCTATGACCGACCCAAATCCAAGAAGCCACCAACCCATGAGGGATGAATTGAACGGAAACTCAATTTCATTTAATGGCGAAATCTATAATTTCCTTAATCTAAAGTCACGCCTATCTAGTCAGGGAATCCGATTTAATACAGAATCAGACACAGAGGTATTGTTAAAAGGATTGAGTACCTTTGGGACAGATTTTCTAAAGCTTGTGAACGGAATGTTTGCTTTTGCTTTTTATGAAAATAGAACAAAGACAATATACCTTTGCCGAGATAACCTCGGGAAAAAACCACTCTATTATGTGACCCAAGATGAAAATATATACTGGTCTTCTAGTATGCGCACGTTACAATCTAAAAAAATTGGATTCGATTTAAACATATCAGGCTTGATTTCCTACTTAGCGCTTGGATACACAATCGATCCATTTACAATTCAGGATGAAATTACGGCACTTAGCCCAGGGTCAATTTTAGAAGTGAAATTAGAAAATAGTTCTCTTCGAGTAAAAGAATTTAGAATCCCAAAATTTTCAACTCTCCTTGATGTTGAAAATATAAACCTGCGAGAAACAATACAGGCGGCGATTGATAGCAGAATAGAAGGTCACGATAAGGTTGCGATATCCCTTTCGGGTGGTATGGATTCAACAATTGTCGCACTGGGCACAAAGAAAACCGGTAAAGGTGTTAAAACTTATTCAGCAAATTTTCCTGATTCTGATAAAGATAGATACAACATAGATTCGAGCGCGGCCGAATTGATAGCCAGAAATTTAGGCTTAGAGCACGAGAGAGTCAGTATATTTAGCGCAAGCGAACTTCCGTTCTGGCTAGATCAATTCACGAAAGACATGGAAGAGCCAAATAGTAATCCGACAGGGCTAACGATGTCTTACTTGTATAAGCGAATTTCCTCTGATGGGCACCGATTGGTTTTAACCGGAGATGGTGCTGATGAAATCCTCGGGGGGTATCCCCGATATTCTTTGGCTGCGAAAATTCCAAACATCTTGAATCTACCGGAAACGATAACGAACTCAGTTTTGACAAAGGAAAAAAAATTTTCGACTCGCCTCCTTAGCCAGCTCGCAGTAACACAAAGCAAAAATTCAAGTATTAGTAAATGGCTATATTGGCATTGGGTATTCAAACCCGAGGAAATAAACAATATCCTGAGGATCAAAAAATCGTATGAATCGATTAAAAATGATAATTCAACATATCTTTCACATATAGTACAACTAGACCCGAAAGCGGTGCAGTCACTCATGAATTATGACCAAAAAATCTGGCTAGCCATGGAATCTAATCGTAAGTTAGATCGAATTTCAATGCGTTATTCAATTGAAGCAAGAAGCCCCTTTCAAGATGAAAATGTAATTGCAAAATCATTAGAATTAATGAAAAGTAATAAATTTAGGATTCTAGATAAAAGAATTCTACGAAGTGCCTATCCAGAGCTAACCAGTTTAGGTGTTCGAAATGATAAGACAGGATTCATTAGCCCCGTTGGTCACTGGTTGCGAATGAATCCAAAATTAGTGCTAGAAAGTCTAGAACGGTTACAGCAAACCAAACAATTTCAGACAATTGACATCAAAAAAAATACTGAAATACCTTATCAAGGGGACTTCTCAAAATTAAAGAAACTCTGGTCGCTCGTGGTTTTATCTAACTGGTTAAAAACTAGAGATTTATGAAGTCACGACGCATCAAGAATCTGGTTATTTTTAACCTCGAAACTAATTTGAGAAATCCAATTCTCGCCACAACCCATCTATGGATTGAAGGCTTTGCTAAAATCGTCCCTAAAGTTTCCGTATATTCAGTCCACGTGGGCGACACTTCTCTGCCTGAAAATTGCACGGTAGAAGAATTGGGTGGGGGTGATTGGAAGTCTAGAATAACTGCAATTTTTAAACTAGCACTGATAACTTTTAAGGTTTGTCTAAAGCGACGAAATACGATGGTATTTCACCATCAAATACCGACGACCGCGGTTTTTCCGGGGATCATATTCCGTTTGTTGAGAATCAGGCAGGCGCTTTGGTACTCGCACTCCAGTAGACCACTATCCTTAAAGATCGGCACCTTTTTAGTCGATGAAATATTAACTTCTACTCCAGGATCATTCCCGTTAGCGATACCAGGTATCAATTACGTAGGCCATGGTGTTTATGTTCCAAAGAGTATAAAGTTGCAGGATCGTGATAACACCAGCATAACTTTTCTTGGACGTATCACTAAAATCAAGAACTTAGAAAAACTACTTAGTGCTGCAAAACAACTAAACCGACAAGATATAACTATTAATTTTACTGGCCCAGTCAACCCTAGTGACCCATATTCAAGCGAGCTAATTGAATTTGCTAACGAAAGTGGAGTCAACTTGGCGCTTTCCGCACCAATTGATCATTCTGAAATTCAGAGGCATTTTGATAAGTTTGGGGTTTTTTACTCAGGGATGGAAAACTCTGTAGACAAGTCAGCTATTGAGGCAGCAATCTATGGTTGTTTCGTACTATCAACAGATCAAGGAACACAAGAACTAACCGGCATGAATACGATCTGGGAAGAAGTAAATGAATGTCTTTGTAAGAATCTCCTAGGACAATTGACATACTTATCAGATCTAAATAGTGAGAAAATTAGTGAGTTACGACGAAGAATTTCGAATATAACTTCACTTAAAAACAATCATTTAGAAACTACAAGTAAAATTGTTCAGATTCTGAGCTGGTAGTTTAGAATGCATAAAATTCTCCTCGTCAGCAGTTCGCGATATCCAACTGAAAAAGCCTACGGGGTAACGGTCGGACGATCTGCAGAAGCCGCTAGCCAAATGGGTGACAAGGTAGTGATTATCTCACCAACATATTCGGGATATGACTACCTCGGAAACGAAGTTGTTACAATTTCAAATCTATTCTCTAAAGTAATAAAACTATTTTATTTCATCACATTTGGATCTTTTAATATATTACATTTTTATTTGGGGCGTTTAGCAGTTTACAAAAAAACAAAAAAAATAATTTTTTCTGAAAAATTCGATTTTCTATGGGTGAGAGATCCAATTATTGCTTATAAGGCAGGAAAAAAATTCGATTTACCTGTACTTCTAGAAATCCATCATATACCAAAGAAACTAGACCTTCACTATTGCAAGAAGATATCCAAATTAAAAAACATAACATTCGCGACTTTGACAGATTTTCATAAGGAAGAACTACAAAAAAAGGGAATTTTTGGGGAGATACAAGTCATCCCGATGGGCTATTCAAAAGATTTCCACGCTAAAGCTTTATCATGGCCGAAAAGTGATGGAAGCAAAATTCGTGTTTGCTACCTTGGAAAATCTCAAAGCAACGGCAACGATAATTTGATTGAAGATATGGTCCGATCCCTAATGGTCCTTCTTCGCAAGGTAAGTAACATCGAATTAGTACTAATAGGACTTGAAAAAGATTTTATCTCTAGGAATCTAATGTCGGACAGAGAAATACTTTGTGCGTACCAATCAGGAAGAATAGTAATCACGCCTCATGTATCTCATTTGCTTGTGCCGGAAATTCTGAAAACGATTGATATTGGGGTATTGCCTTATCCAAATACTTACTACAATAATTCTAGGTTTCCAATAAAAGCCTTAGAATACGCCGCTAGTGCTACAGCCATTGTATCCTCGCGAACAGAATCGCATAGAGGCATTCTAAAAGAAGATTTTGCATCTTTTTATGATCAAGGTGACCTAGAGTCTCTTGCATCAACGATTTTGGAAGTCATCAACAATCCAACTAGAACACTCGAGAAACTGATTTCTGCCCAGGAATGGGCGGAGAAGTTCACTTACTCTTCAAGAGTTATATCTGCAAAGAATGCATGTAAAATAATCACTGAGTGATAGACGTAAAACTGAATTATCTACTAAATCCAAACGAGGATCGCTGAATGTCAAAAAATAGAAGATTAGCAAACCACACGATCATTAGGGCTGCGCAAGTTCTTTCTCAATCAGACCGAAAGAAAATTATTGCTGTGATTTTCCTGCAACTCAGTTTCGGAGTTTTGGATTTAATTGGCGTGGGAATTATTGGAATAATTGGTGCACTAGCCATTACAGGTGTTCAGTCTCGAGACCCAGGCAATCGCGTATCGTCTGCCCTAAATTTTCTTCAGTTAGACGGTTTTTCATTACAGTGGCAAGTTGGAATCCTCGGCATCTGCGCAGCATTAATTTTAATCGGTAAAACTATTTTTACGATATTTTTCACTAGAAAAATCCTGTTCTTTCTAAGCCGTAAAGGCGCAGATATTTCTGGACAATTAGTCTCCAAACTGTTCTCTCAATCACTATTATCTGTGCAAGTAAAGTCCATGAATGAAATGATGTATTCAGTAACTACTGGAGTAAGTATTATTACGGTAGGAATATTGGGCACAACAGTTACCTTGGTATCAGACATATCTTTGTTGGTTGTTATGTCAATAGGACTTTTTGTAATTGAACCAGGCGTGGCCTTCGCACTTTTTGTCCTTTTTTCTGTAATTGGGTTGCTCCTTTACAAGTTTATGCATAAGAGAGCTCGTTACTTAGGAATTCGCCAGGCACAAGTTGGAATTGAGTCAGGTGAAAAGGTTCTTGAGGTCATTCGTTCCTATAGAGAAACTGTGGTTCGAAATCGTCGCGACTATTATTCGCGAGTAATCACAAAGCAACGGCTGGACCTAGCAAATGTAAGTGCCGAAATGTCTTTTATGCCCAACATTAGTAAGTATGTGATGGAGATAGCAGTTGTAATCGGTTCACTTGTAATCTGCGCCGTACAGTTCATTCTACAGGACGCAGCTCACGCTATAGCGGTGCTTTCAATTTTTCTAGCCGCCAGCACTCGAATAGCCCCCGCAATTTTAAGGTTGCAGCAAGGCGCCATTTCGGTGAAAAGTAGTTTAGGTTCAGCCGCTCCAACCCTTGAATTAATCGAATCGTTAAGGGATGTAATTAGATTACCGGCAACTTCCGATGAGGTAATACATAAGCATGATGGGTTTATTGCGGAGATAGAACTTGAAAACTTATCATTTACGTACCCTGGTCGCGACGAACCAGCACTATCAGAAATCAGTTTGAGAATTGAACCAGGGCAAGTCGTTGCGCTAGTAGGGCCTTCAGGTGCGGGAAAGACAACTTTAGTAGATGTAATATTGGGTGTTTTGCCACCAAGTTTCGGTTATGTCACTATTGGGAAGTTACCGCCGTTGGAAGCAATTGCAAAATTTCCTGGTGCCTTAGCTTATGTTCCACAAGATGTAATGATCTCAAATGGATCAATAATGGATAACGTCGCAATGGGATTTCCATATAGTTCTGTCAATGATGAACTTGTAGTTGATGCTCTTAGGATTGCTCAGCTTTATGAATTCGTAAACAACTTAGAAAATAGATTTGATTCTCAAGTTGGTGATAGAGGAACAAAAATTAGTGGTGGACAACGACAACGCCTAGGTATTGCAAGAGCTATGTTCACGAAGCCACATTTACTAGTTCTTGATGAGGCGACGAGTTCATTAGATGGGGAAACCGAAGCTAATATCTCAGACTCAATTAACGCTATGAAAGGAAACGTTACTGTTTTAATGATTGCGCACAGGCTTTCAACTGTGCGTAATGCAGACTTGGTAGTTTATTTGGAAAACGGATCGATAATCGCTACTGGCAGTTTCGACAGCGTCCGAAATCAAGTTCCAGACTTTGATCGACAAGCACGATTGATGGGTCTTTAAGTTATCTAGGCCTACGTCGACGTTCCGAAGAATTTGGGCGTAGTTTTCTATTTCCTCGTGAAGGTGCCTTGTTTTCAACTACTGGAGTCACATAAGGAATACCTGAAGGTTCTTGAGCTCCGGTAATTCGCATTAAATCTTGATCGAGTGGTTTTACTCCAACGAATTTAGGTGTTACTCCGGCACGCGAAGTTAGACCCCCAACAGATTTCTGCTGTTTTGTTGTCGCAAGAGTTACAACAGCACCGGCTTCGCCAGCGCGAGCAGTACGGCCGGATCGGTGTAAGTAATCCTTATGGTCAGTTGGCGCATCAACGTGTACAACAAGTGAAATACCATCAACGTGAATACCGCGAGCGGCAACATCTGTTGCAACTAGGGCTGCATTTGGTAGCTGCTTAAATAGTGCGAGAGTTCTAGTGCGTACTGCTTGAGACTTGCCACCGTGAAGTGCACCAACCGGAACACCTGCATGAGCTAGCTTGTCAGCTAGACGATCCGCTCCACGTTGTGTCTTAACGAAGAGAATCGTCTTGCCGTTACGAGCAGCGATCTGGTTGGTGATGTCATCTTTATCGCCAGGATGCATTACAAGTACATAGTGCTCCATGGTTGAAACCGATGCACGATCGTTTTGTAGAGAGTGAGTCTTTGGATTGTTCAGGTACTGACGCACTAAAGCATCAACTCCACGATCCAGGGTTGCGGAGAAAAGTAAACGTTGTCCATTTGGCTTCGCTTGATCGAGAATTTCCTTAACAACAGGCAAGAATCCCATGTCAGCCATTTGATCTGCTTCATCAAGGACGGTGATTTCAAGATCATCGAGCTGGACTTCGCCTTTATTTAGCAAGTCAATTAAACGTCCTGGAGTTGCGACAAGAATTGCTGTTGCTTTGCGCATCGCAGTTATCTGCTTTGCGTAAGGCATTCCACCTGCGATAACAACCGAATCATGGCCAATTGCGCGAGCAAGTGGAGTTAGAACTTCGTCAATTTGCTGAGCAAGCTCACGCGTAGGTGTTAAAACAAGCGCCAAAGGCTTATGTGGTTGCGCTGCTTTTCCGCTGATATTTGTAAGCAAAGCAAGGCCGAAAGCAAGTGTTTTACCTGAGCCGGTTTGTCCGCGGCCAAGTATGTCGTGACCCGCCAGCGCATCAGGAAGTGTTGCGATCTGAATAGGGAATGGGCTTGTAATGCCTTGAGCATTTAGCGCATTGGCAAGTGCTGGTGCAATACCGAGATCGCGGAAGGTAGTTGTTACTTCAGAAAGTGGAGTGGCATCAATCAAATTGGCATCAGCTAGGTTTGCAGATATGTAGTTATCGTCTGCTCCGAAGTCGACTGCTGCGTTGGTATGAGTTTTAAATGCTTTGCGATCATCGCGTGTATATGCAGGAGAATCATTGCGGCGATCACGAACAGGTTTTGCTGGTCGCTCTGCGTGATAATTTGAAGCCGAAACATCTGGCGCTGATTTATGTTTCGCAAAAGTTTGCTTCGATGGTGCACCTGGTTTGTATTTTTCGCGCTTGCCGGGAATAAAGTTTGGGCGACCATCTTCGGTGCGGGCAACACGTTCTTTGGCAGCATCGCGACGAGTAGCTGGACGAGTATCTGACTTCTTAAATTCTGGTCGTGCAGTGCGCTCGTTGCGAGCAGATACAAATTTCTTCGCTCTTGATTCAGGCTTTACAAATTCTTCTTTAACTTCTCTTGGTTTTGATGCTGTTTTTTCTTGATAACGCTTTGCGCGCATCTTTGAACGCTCTGTTAGGCGAGCATCTTTCTTTGAAAGAGTTGATGTATCAACATCGCTGTAACGCTTTGTTGAAGGTTTGGAATCAGGCTTTGAAGCGGCTGATTTGAAAGGTTTTGCGGCAACGCCTTTGCGCGCTAATTTTTCAGCAGATGTATGGCGTGGCTTTGATGCTGGTGTTCCAGCAGAAGATTTCTTGACGCGTGGCTTGCCGGCTTTGGCAGATGCTGCTCGGCGGGCTTTTCCGGGCGCGGTTGTACGTGGCTGTAGAGACATAGAAATGCATACCAATCGAGACGACAAGCGCGTCTCGGGTATGGCCTCGAATGGGCCAGGGCGGTGATAAGACTCGCAAGTAAGTGGCTTTTAGGCTCACTTTTGGGGAATTTCATCGAAGCGGAGTGCGTCGATGCACTAATGTTACCTTGAATTGAGCGCGGATATTTACCAAGGGTTGAGACTTGGTGAAATGTCCGTTTTGTCCCTTTCCCGCTACAAATAGGAGGGGGATTCGTAGAAGGGTATAGAGGCACCGACGGGTGTCGCTGAAATACAAAACCGGTTAAAAAGGAAGTCCCAAAGTGGCATTTAAGAAGTCTGCAGCCTCTGCAGGTCCCCGTGTGTGGACCGTCGCAGAGCTCGGTGCTTTCTACACAGAGCATCGTTCAGAGCTTCTCGCCCACGCAAACCGCGTCCTGAAGGATTCCGCTAAGGCTGAAGAAATCACCCAAGATGCCTTGATTAAGTTCATGCTTGCAGCACCTGAGCTTGAATCAAATGACCACGCTCTTTCTTATCTACACCGCACCATCGAAAACCTCTGCATCGACTTGTTCCGCCTTGAAGGCCGTCGCCCAAACCTTGTAGTTATCGACGATGCCCAGGCTGAAGTTGAAGCTGCTTGGCAGGTCGATGGAGATCACTCTCAAGCTATTTCTGCTGCAGAAGATGCGGCAATCATTCGTCAAGCACTTGCTTTGCTTTCTCCTGCAGAGCGCGCAGCGCTTGTTATGTGGGAAATGGAAGGCCGCTCAACTTCAGAGATCGCAGCAGAGCTTGGAATCAAGGAATCTGCAGTGCGCCACACTGTTTCTCGCGCACGCACATCACTTCGCCGCGTGCTTTCAGAGCTCGTTATCGACGAAGAGCGTGGCCTAACCGCACTCGACATGCTTTCCACTACTTATAAGAAGGCCGCAGAACTTGCGCAAAAGTCTTCCAAGGTTGCCCTATCACTTCTATTAGTTGTGACCGCTTTCCTTGGCTTTAACTCAATGACCGGCCGCGAAGGCGTGACAATTACTCCTTCTGCTCCATCAGAGATCGCATCTGGCCCAGTTGCTGGATCATCTGATGCAGTTGCTCCAATTGAAGCAAGCACTCCAACACCTTCTATTTCAATGCCAGCCAAAAAGTCCAGCACCATGGTTTCAGGCGTGGCAATCAAATCAGCCAAGCTGGTATTCCCAGGGCTTGATAAAGAAGGCATCCCAACAGGTTTCACTGTTGCGACCGAAAACGGCACCCCAGGCACCTTGCGCGTGAATAAAAATACGCCGGTAGCCACTGAAGCCGGAACAGAGTTGACCACCCAAGCCATTACAGCGGTTGGTGGCCCAAATGTGATGATCTCTCAGAACATCACAGTGGATGGCAACGGCACCACTTACTCC